>Ga0209337_1000471_pt1 | contig 32503 bp, 47 predicted proteins | sample LinPmetageLP53_FD_184044 | JGI IMG/M metagenome (GOLD analysis project Ga0209337, IMG submission 184044) | Marine viral communities from the Pacific Ocean - LP-53 (SPAdes) (version 2) | ecosystem: Environmental > Aquatic > Marine > Oceanic | place: Pacific Ocean | collected 2010-02-08
ACTACTCAGAATTGTTGAGGGTCTGCACTATTGGGAATGCCCATAATGTGGTGAACACAATGCCATGTGACCAAATACCTTTTGTGTGCCTGACCCCAGATCCCACTCCTCACTCCTGGGACGGAGCCAGCATCACTGATATTGTTGCTGATATTCAGAGAATTAAGTCGGCAATCTTACGGAACGTGATGGATAGTTTGGTTATGGCAGTGAATCCAAGAATGATGGTCCAGGAGGGTGCCGTAAACATGAAAGATGTGCTCAATACTGAAGTTGGAGCCATTATAAGAGCAAAAAACCCTTCAGCAGTTACCCAACTTTCGATGCCATTTGTAGGTCAAGCTGCCTTACCAATCCTGGGAATGTTAGATGAGATAAAAGCCTCCCGGACCGGAATCACGAAAGTCAGTCAGGGTCTGGATGTAGAGTCTCTGACTTCAACTGCAAAAGTTGGAATTGATGCAGGTGTCAAAGCTGCACAAGCCCACATTGAACTAATTGCCAGGATATTTGCCGAAACAGGTCTAAAACCATTATATAAAGGGGTCCTAAAACTTGTCTGTCAGCATCAGGACCGGGAAAAGATGGTTCGGCTCAGAAACCAATGGGTACCAATTGATCCAAGATACTGGGATTCAGACATGGATCTAACAGTTGATATTCCACTTGGTGGAGGTTCTGACATCGAAAAAATGCAGTTTTTAGAGAATATAGCACAAAAGCAGGATGCCCTGCTACAGCAGTTGGGTCCTGAAAATCCGATAGTAACACTCAAGCAATACCATCTTACTCTCTCCAAGATCGTTGAGCTTGCTGGATTTAAGGACCCCTCAATGTTTTTTGGTGATCCTGCTCAGTACCAGGCACCAGAACCTCAACCACCACAACCTACACCTGAAGAGCAGTATATTCAGATCCAGGGTCAAAAAGCACAATCTGATGCCCAGAATGATATGGGCAAACTTGAACTGGAACGTGAAAAAATGATCAGGTTGGATGACAGAGAGAAAGACAGGACAGAAACTCAGGCCCAGCTTTCGGTGATGGATATGGAGGCAAAATACAATACCAAACTTGATACTGAGAAGATAAAAGCCAATCTGGAACGGAACCGGGAAGAAGCAAGAGAGAGAGAAGCAATGATGAAAGCACATCAGGAACAGCAACAGGCACAACAACAGCAGGGAATGCATCAAATGCCAGATGGCTCTATGATGCCTGATTCAGAAATGCAACAGGGTCCTCCACAACCACAAATGCCCCCAAATGCCTAAACAAGTTTATGATCAGTACAGATCAGAACTGACCCAGGGTAAACCAGATACCTGGTATGACCCTATCAAGTCTTATCTTGGGACCCTACCCGAATGGGACAGGACTCTCCCAGGAACCTCAGATGATGCTACTTATCTCTTATCTGAATTCAGGAAAGATATAACCCCTGTTGAGGGTCCACTCAGATCTGGTGTCCGGTCCACCCAGGAATATAATAAAATGATGGGTCTTCTGGATGAAGGAGATTATCCTGGAGCAGCAGCAGCAGGGATATGGTCTGGACTTGAAGCAGTAGATGCTTGGTTATCTTCATTAGGTGTAGTAGGAGCAGGAGTATCTACCCCAATAAAAGCAACAAGAGTAATTAAGAATTTAACTAAATTAAATAAAGGGCCAAACAAGCCAGTTCTTTCTCTCCTACCTCACGAGATCCCTAAATATGTTGGTAATATCCCAGATATAAAACCTGAGATGTTGAAGGGTAAGAAGGTGTTCCCAATACATGCTGACTTAACTGATGGTGGATTGGCATATACAGGTATCGATTCTGCTAAATTAGAACAGGGTGTCCCATTACATGGGGGTAAGAAATACCCTAGTTTGGATCATGCTAGGTCTGGGAATGTGGTTTGGGCAGTTCAAGGTGGTGAAGATGGACTGATTAAAAGAGCACAAAATTCTGATTATGCAGTAGTGGTAGCAATGAGCCATGATGCACATAAGAGTAATACATCAGTTAATATGTCTGCTTTAGGGACAGTACAGGCATATATCAGGGAGGGGAGAATCAAACAGAGCAATATCGAAAGAATTAATAAACTGGTAAAAACTCCTGCTGGGAAGATGAAACCTGCAGTAAAAAAGGATGTGGCTAATTTTCCAGGGATAGAAAGTGAACTGGATGTATTAAAGGATTATTTTCAAAATGTTTCTTTCGATGCAAGAAAGAGAGTTCTAACTCAATTATCATCATCAGATGCGGATAAATTTGGGGTCCCAAACATGCCAAGAATATTAAGGAAAGTTGAAGATCCAGATACTTATGGATCGAACTTAGGTGATGCACTACTTGTTCTTGAATTAGATAAAGGGAAAAATAATCTTGTTGAGTTAGGTGTCCACCCAGGGACAAAAGAACATCCATCTTATAAATATGGTGTTAAGGGTAAGGTAATAGGTAAGTTTCCAGCACCTACAGCATACCAATCTGTATTCCCTGATTTTGCAAATCCAAAATTAGCAGAAGGGAGAAGATTTGACAATATAATAAGGGCATCTACAATGTCAAATTTTAATCAGGTACTGTCAGAAGATGTTTTAAAAAACATTCAATTCACTCCATTTCAGCATATTCAATCATCTAGACAGGCAGCACTTACGCTGGAGGCTGCAAGAGGGGAATGGATCTCATCTGGTATGACAAAAACCGCAGGTGGAGTTTCTCCAGTTGATTTTGAAAAGGCATTAAAAAATTCTGATGCATCTTCCACACTGACACCTTACACTAAAGAGGAAGTAACAAAAGGTGCAAAAGATGGTTCTTTCCAGGTCTTTCAGTTGGGTAGGGCTAAGTTTGACAGTAAGGGTGGGCAAGGTGGTACTTCCCAGGTCTTTTTCGGAATAAAAGATACAGATTATAATGCAGATTATGGTTTTACACACCCTGATCTGGGACCAAATGAAAGGGCAGTAGTAGGAGTTGTAAACAATGAACCTGGTGCAAAAGGAGTTGCTGCCCCTGGAGTAATGGGAAAAGCAATCCAGGAAGGTGCAACTGCACTGGATGCATATGCAGTTCCAAGCAAAAAATACCCTGGTGGTTTTCTGCCAGAGGTGTATAATGATTATGGGTTTGTTGAACTGGACCGAATCCCTTTTGATGAGAAATATGTAAGGAACCCCAAATTTGGTGGTTCAGAAACTAAATACCAAGACCTATTAGAATACTGGAGATCAACCGGATGGGATGAATCTCTTGGTATGCCTGAGATGGTCATAATGAAATGGAAAGGTGACGATGCAATACGAACCGATGCAATTAGACTTATTAATGAAAATGGTAGCCTCAACCCTGGGACCCAGGTTGGAGGACTTAACCAAGCAGCAAGACAACATAATGGAAAATCGTCTGGACTCAATCCTCAACAGGCACCAGGGTCAAGCCCAGTCAATAACCCCGGAGGAAATAGAGGGGGCATACGAAATAGCAATGCTCCACACTCCGGTCAACGATACCGGGATGTCCTCTCAGAACTTTCCCTCCTAAGTCCCAACCAACTCCAAAATCTTGGGTTGACTCCTGAATCTCTATTGCACTAATGGAGGTTCAATGGACGAAATAGATTTAGAAGAATTAAAAGACTCTCAACGAGCAAAAGAATTACTGGACGATCCACTTATCCAGAAGATATTCCAAGAATTAGAATCTAAATACATTGATGCCTGGAAGGAATCTGATCCAAAAGATTCTTTAGGTAGAGAAGTGCTTTTTCAACTTCAATGGGCAATAGCAGAGGTACGCTCGCATTTGTCTGTTATAATAGAAAAAGGCGAGTTTCATAAACAGACATTGAGTCGATCTATGAAACGTAAAAATTAACCTAAATGGGAGCAACCAGTGGCAGAAGCAACAGGACTCCAACAGGCAGAAACAGTTTTTCAGTCGATGTTGTCCGGGGAACCCGATACACAACAGCAGTTGGAAGAAGAAATAACAGAAGAAGCAGAAGTTGAGGCAGAAGAACCTGAAATTGAAGCGGAAGCTGAAGTCGAAACTGAGGAAGAAGAACCTGAAGAAGCAGAACAGGAACCTGATAAATACTACCGGGTAAAGTTAGACGGTGAGGATTATGAGGTCACCCTGGATGAAGCACTAGCAGGTTATCAACGCCAGCAAGACTACACAAAAAAAACGCAAGCAATTGCAGAAGATAAGAAACAAGCACTTGCGGAACAGGAAGCAGCTAAAAATGAAAGGTTGCAGTACCAACAACGGTTAGAGCAGATGCTCCAGCATCAGCAATCATCTCAGCCCCAAGAACCGGACTGGGATAATTTGTATGAAGCTGATCCTCTTGAGTGGATGAAGCAAAAGGAAAATTTTCGTTCACAAAAAGAGAGAAACCTGGAGTTGCAGCAGGAACAATTTAGAATGCGACAACAACAGGAATACGAGCAGCAGGAACAGATGAAAACTCATTTGTCCCAGCAACATCAAGCACTAATTGATGCGGTACCAGAGTGGCAAGACCAAAAGGTGATGCAACAAGAGAAAGCTCAGATCAGGGATTATGCCGTCAATACTTTAGGCTATTCTGCTGAAGAAATTTCTCAAGTGTATGATGCTAGAGCAGTTCAAGCTCTACGGCATGGAATGATTGCAAGCGGATTAAAAAACAGAGGTAAGGTAAAACTTAAATCTGCATCCCCAGCAATTAGAGCCTTAACACCAGGTTCGGCACCGGAGCAACCCAGGAAACAAACTTCTGTTCATAAGGCAAAAATTCGGTTAGCTAAAACAGGCAAAATGTCTGATGCGGAGGCCGTTTTCAAACAACTGTTGTAACAATTAATTAAAAGGACAATATGGCAAAAGTGACGAATGCTTTTGACACTTATACCTCTGTAGGAAACAGGGAAGATCTTTCGGATGTGATTTATAATATATCCCCGGAAGAAACTCCTTTTGTCTCAATGGCAGGTAAGAGGTCAGTAAGCAATACTCTTTTCGAGCATTCTACGGAAAGTCTCCCAGCAGTATCGACAACTGCTCAATTAGAAGGTGATACGATTGCTGCTGCTGCATCGAACAATACAGTTCGGAACAGTAACCAGTGTCAGATCCTCTACAGAAGTGCTGCAGTAACAGGTACTGAAGCAGCAATAAATCGTGCAGGTGTAGCCGATGCAATGGCTCATCAATTAAGTATCATGTCACGTGCCTTAGTGAATCAGGGCAATTATACAGCAATGTATAATTAAAAACACTGTGAATTGCTGGAAAAGCAGGAACTGCCAATCAGCAGCCAAGCCCGAAAGGGAAGGTCCAGAGACTATCCGAAAGGAGTACACTCAAGCGAGTGGAAGCGCAGTGCATCCCATAGGGATGATGATATAGTCCAATCTTGCGAGTCGAATCGTAAGCAGCCGAAAAGCGGTCCAAGAAATAGCGAACTTGGGCGAATGAAATGTGAAACGTGATGTAGAAAAGTTGATGCTTGGCAACTCTGTTAAAAACAGTGGTGCAGCAGGTACTGCAAGAACAACTGCAGGTATCCTGGCAAAACTTGCAACCAACATCTCAAAAGGTGGAGGTTCATCAGCCAATCCAACTGCAGCCCAAGCTGCTGTAGGAAGCACTGCACGAACCGATGGAACTGCAAGAGCTTTTACGGAAGTTCTAATGAAAGCAGTTATGAAACTCTGTTTTGACTCCTCTGGAGATCAACCAACAGAAATCATAATGTCTGCAGCAAATAAGCAGATTGCATCAGGATTTTCAGGAAGAGCATCTGCAACTCAGGTTGTAGCACTTCCAGGGAAAGCTGATGAAGTAAACGCAAATGTATCACTTTATTCGGGTGACTTTGGCGTTTATGCAATCCAAGCTGATCGTTTCATAAGAGGCGAGAAGGATGTGTTAATCCTTAACCCAGAATTTGTAAAAATTGCTCAGTTGCGAGCTTTCGAGACCCAGGACATAGGCCGTACAGGTGATGCCCAGGGCAAATACATAATTTGGGAAGGTGGACTTCAGGTAGATAATGAACTGGCACATGGCTTAGTTGCCGATTGTGGTGGTTGATCATTAACCTAATCTAACCCTTAAACTACCCCTTCTCCGGAAGGGGTACCAACCAATTTTTCTGGAGAGAGAGAATGGATAAACTTGCCAAAAGCAACAACGAATTTAGGGACAGTAGACGGAGTTGAAACTGCAGTTCATACAGAAGATGGGACTGGTAGGTTTCATGTTACTAAAAAACAGAATGTCCAGCCAACTTTAGACTACACAAAATTCCTCAGAGAACAACCTGTCAACCGAAAAGCAGAAGACAGGCACATTGCCGAAATCCCCCCAGTATTAGCAGCAAAACTTATCAGAGATGGGATCATGGGTGATTCAAAAGCAATCCTGAAATGGTTAGATCAACCAGAGAATAAATGCTTCAAGACTGTTGAAGGGAGATTGGCCTAAATGTCAATCACAACAAAAGCCGAATTATATACTGCAGTTGCAAATTGGCTGAATAGATCAGATCTAACCTCCAGGATACCAGAATTTGCTTCTCTTGCAGAAGCAGGGTTCAACCGCAATTTAAGAACAAGAGAGATGCTTGTAAGAAGTACCGCATCAACAGTTACCCAATATGTCAGTCTTCCTACTGACTTCTTAGAGATGCTTAATATCGAACTAACTTCTACTTCTCCCCCAAAAAGACTGGTTTATATTTCTTCAGACAGATCTGATGATTATCGGGAGCAACAAAATAACAAAACAGGAACACCAGATTATTATACAATTGAGGGTGTTTCTATTCAGTTACTTCCAACTCCAAGTGCAGCAGTAACTATCCAATTAAATTACTATCAAGACATTCCTGCACTTTCAAGTTTGGCAGATTCAGAGCACAACTGGCTAATTTCGGCACATCCCGATATTTATCTTTACGCAATTTTAATGCAAGCATCCCCATATGTGATGGATCAGCAATCGACACAACTTTGGGATGGGTTGTTAGCAAGATCAATACAGGAACTTCAAGTGTCGGATGAAAAAAGCAAATATGCCGGGGGCACTTTAAATATGAGACCTAAATATATTTACACATGAACGAAACTTGGGATCAAAAGTCACCTCCACTAGAACCCCAACTCTATGGGATTGGTATATATGGAGACTCTTACTATGGATCTATTAAGTGGACCAATGAGCCACTATCTACAACAACCTGGTCAGAAGAGAACTTAGGCTCAACAACATGGACTGAACAATAAAATGGCAAATACATTTACAACTAATTTTGACTTTATTAAAAGTGAGGTTGGTGGAGATAACCAATCCTGGGGGAATAATCTTCATTCTACACTGGATTTGGCTGACTTAGCACTGTCTAAAACTATTGAAGATCAACTAATATCTGGTATAACAAATATTGCAATTAACATAACTGCTGGTAGTGGGACCGGGATTATTTCAACTGCTGCCAATCTCAAATATTTTGAGTCAGTTGTAGTGGGGGATAAGATTCGTATTTCAACTACTAATACCAGTAATGCTGTAAATGGCACACCTACAATCCCAAAAATATATACAGTAACTGCAAAAACGAGTCAAAATTCCATTACAGTTGGTACACAATTAGTTACGGATACTGGATCAACTGTTACAGTTGCAAAAGTTCTGGAACCAGTGCATATCAATTCTGGACCAATTGTTTGTGCTCCACTTCAGAATTTAAGTGATAAAACTAGAGCAGCAGATGGTGGAACTGCAGTCCCAGGATCAGATACAACCGATGCACTAAAAGCAAATGGGAATGTAACACTTGGAGCATCTGATGCCAATACAGTTACAGTCACTGCTAAAATTGCATCTCATTTAATCCCAAGTACAAATGATAAGGATTTAGGGGCATCTGGTAGCAGTGCATGGAAAGATCTTCACATCAGTGGGACAGCTACATTAGGAACTGCTGCTATTTCTGCAGGAACGTTTACAGGAATTACAGTTACAACTACTGGGGCATCAGGAAGTCCCGGTCCAGGTAGTGCAGAGAAGATTGTTAATCTTGCAGTAACAGGACAGTCAGGAAGTTTCACAAACTTTAATATGGGATCAAATGGACAGGGGGCAAAAACAGTTTCAACTTCTGCACCATCATCCACAACAGGTTATGCAAATGGTGATGTCTGGTACGAGATTCCATAAATGGGTAAATCATTACAAATTGTACATGGTACCGATGCTTGGAATACAGTAAAAATACCACATATTTTTGCAGATGGTGCGTGGGAAAAGACTTTTAAAACATATGTTCTAAATGGTGGAGTATGGAAAGAATCTCACAAAACCCTGCATACCAATTACAGTATTGGAACCGGAGGTCAGGCTGAAACACAATCAGATGGTTCATGGACTGTACCTGCAAAAACAAGATATATAAGAGTTAAAATATGGGGAAATAGTGCCTCTGGGGGAGGAGGAACATCAACAGAAAAATACTATGAAACTGGTTCCTCACAGTATCCCAATGCCCCAGTGTATCAGACATATGCTTCTGGTGGTCCTGGTGGTTCTGGAGCATATGCAGAAGTAGTATTAGAAACAAAACCTGGTGTTACATTTTCATGGACAGGCTTTAGCAGTACACCATATTTAACCGGGGGTACTGGCTCAGAAAATATGAGTAGTCATTATGGTGGTACAGACACCCCTGCTACTGGCTTGCGACATATTGCACCACATACTTATACAGGATGGAATGTATACGAAACCCATGCAAGTGCTACAAATAATTCTAAGGGTGCATGGCATGCAGGACATGGATACGATGCACCTAATATAGTATTTACTGGAGATTCCCCAACTTCTGGTGATCCTTACATTTTAACTGCAGGGGGAGGGCATAAAGGATATGGTGCAGTTGTATGGATAACGGCAGGAAACAAAACTGGGGGTTACCTGGTAACTGGTCTCCACACTTATACGTTTGGTGTGAGTTCCGGGAATTCTTTTGCAAGGGGTATAAACCATCTAGGTAGTGCCTCCAATAGTTATTCCAGTTTTACTGGATCAGGAGCATTGGACTTTTGGAATCTCTCTAATTATTCAACAGGAGAATATCCTGGAAGTGCAACAATGACAGGCAATGGAAGTTCATTTGAGTCAACAACATTAACAAGTGGTGGTGGTATGTCAGGTGGAGCAGGAGGTGGAGTTACACTTGAATCTGATGGAGCAGGATCAAGTGAACGCAATGGAAAAGATGGAGGCGTTGGCACAAAAGGTAAAATTATAATAGATACATATCAATAATGGCTAATCCAACAACAAACTTAAATATCACATTACCGGAACCAGGGGCAGAGTCAAGTCGGGGAACTTGGGGCACATCAATTAATGATGCCATAAGTGATCTCGATGTGGGCATTGCAGATAGGGGTGTTCCTGCAGGTGGTACTGATGATCAGATCCTGACCAAGAACGGAACTGATGACTATGCAACCGAATGGGCAACTAGGTTAAGCTCAGTTGGGATAACTGGAACAGATGGTATTGAAGTTGACAGTGGGTCACCAGTCACAACTGCAGGTTCAATTACACTTGGAATTAATAAGACAACTTTATTATCCTATCTGAATGCAGAAGATGGAGCAACTGCAGATCAGACTGCAAGTGAAGTCAAAACACTTTATGAGAATAATTCTGACACCAATGCATTTTCAGATGCAGAACAAACTAAATTATCTGGGATAGAAACATCAGCTACTGCAGACCAGACTGCTGCTGAGATTAAAAGTCTATACGAAAGTAATTCTAATACATCTGTTGCAAGTGCAACTACAGCAACCACTGCAACAACAGCAATTGAGGTAGCTGTAGTTGATGAGTCTGCTGACACAACCTGTTTCCCATTATTTGTAGCTACTGCAACTGGATCGGTTCAGCCGAAAAGTGGAACAAATCTAACGTTCAATTCAAATACAGGAGCATTAAATTCAACTTCATTTCATGGAGACTTAACTGGAGATGTAACTGGAACTGCTACCACTGCTACCACTGCTATTACTGCAACAAATGTAACAGTAGCATCAGAATCAATTATATCATCTCAGGCAGTTTCTCATCAGGTGAATGCTAATAGTACAGTGTTATTCTCATGTGCCAATCATGGTCTTGCTGATGATCAACCTATAACATTCACATTAGGCACAAATCCTCCAGATGGCGTAACTTCAGGAACAATATATTATGTCCGTCCGGGCCTTAGTGGAAGTTTTTCAGGTGGACTAACTGGAACAGCAAATACTTTCACGTTAGGAACTTCACCTGGTGGTGGGATCGGGAGTATTTCAACAACTTCCTGGAATGGGGCATCTAGTCATGTGTTTAATAAAGTTAGGTTCCCTTTATTTGCACTTGCACCAACTGGTGATCTTCCTGCAAAAAGTGGAGGTGGCTTATCATTGACTGCAGAAGGAAAATTAACTTCCACTACATTTGCAGGTGCATTAACCGGGAATGTAACTGGAACTGCTACCACTGCAACAAATGTAGCAGTAGTGGATGCAGGTGCAGTTACATCATTAAATGTGGGCACCACTTCATCCCAAGAAAATGTTAATTCTACAGTATTATTTGGATTTACTGGTCATGGGTTTTCAATAGACCAACCAATAGTTTTTACTGACAGTAGTGATGCATCATATAGTCTACCAGGAGGAATAGTTGAAGGGACTGTATATTATGTTCAGGCAGGTGAAGCATCTGCATATAATGCACCAGATGGGTTAGCAAATAATTTTAAGGTATCTGCAACACCTGGTGGGAGTGCCATTGCTTGGACATCTGGATTTCAAGGTGCAGTTCCAGGAGTTGCCCATACTGTTCATTCAGCTTTATATTACCCTTTAATTTCATCATCAGCTACTGGGACTTTACCACCAAAAAGTAAAACTGCCCTTTCATATAATTTAGGTACAGGAGCATTAAATTCTACTTCATTCTATGGGGATCTAACTGGTGATGTAACTGGGACTGCATCAGCAATTGCAGATGGAATTGTGAGTGAAGCAAAATTACACGTTAGCAATGCTCCAACAGACGGATACGTTTTAACTGCTCGTTCTGCTGCAGCAGGTGACATGACCTGGGAAGCAGCAGGGTCAGGAAGTTTTGAACCACTTGGTAACAGCATTGCGATGGCAATTGCACTTGGATGATACTGATATTAAAGGATAAATAATGGCAAATACTTTTTTAAGAAAAACAGAACGAAATATTGGGACAACATTAACCCAAATAGATTCGTATGCTGTATCGGCAAGTCCTGTAACAAAAACTACAGTTATCGGGCTAACTTGTGCAAATACTACCACATCCTCAGTAGATGTGGATGTAGCACTAAATGATGGTACGAATGATTTTTACCTTTTAAAGTCTTGCCCAGTCCCATCTGGGTCAACAATTTGTCTGGTAGGAGGTGACCAAAAACTGGTCATGGAACCACTGGATAAAATTAAGGTTAAATCTACTGCAGCATCTTCAGTTGATGTAATTATGAGTATATTGGAGATTACATAATGTCATATGTCGGGAAACCTCCAGCAAGTGCAGTTCTTTCAAGTGCAGATATTGCTCAGGGTGCAGTTACGTTGAACGATATCAACTTCACTGATCAGCCCACTAACATGGACATCACTGGAGTCATTGACAAGCACACAATGAGGCTTGCCGATGGAGTAACCATTACAGGTGATGTTACAATAAGTGATGATCTTGTACTGTCTAAGATCTCTGATGATGGCAATGCTATAACAATGACGAATGATGGTTCTACCAGAACGATTACTGGGTCAGGTAGTATAGAGGCATCCACTCTGTCCCAGACTCCTAACCAGAGTCTTACAGGCATGACAGGCACTATTGGAAGTGCTGTTACAGGTGGAGCAGGGTTATCTGGAATGACATCTCTGGGGACTGTGACTACAGGAACTTTAGGAAGTGGAGTTGCGTTCCCTTCTGGGAAATTTATACCACTTAAAGATATAACACATTCAGACGGAAGTACTGGTTCTGGATATGATGTTGATATGTTATCACTTTCTCTCGATCTAACATTATATGAAGGTTATACCTTATATGCTTGGTGTCATACTGCTATATCAGAAAATGCAAATACTGGTAATACTTCAATAATAAGAGCAAAATTAAACAATGGGAGCAGTACAACTTATTTTGCTTCACAAAGACAGGGCATTGCAGTATACAGTACTGTTGCTTGGTCAGGGGATTCAACAGCCTCTATATCATGCCAAGGTTATTTTGTTGTTACTAATGATTATGCAACTACTTGTACATTGTATATGAATGGTGGAATTAATAGCGGTGCATTTACATGGGGCGATCAGGGGAGTTATACTTATTTTGATGGTGAGACTCCAAAAGCAGGAGCAACCTTAGGATATATGCTTTTTCATCCATAGAGTTAAATATGCCAAACCTAATAATCAAACCACAAGCAACATCTGGAAATAAGGTCATTCTTCAGGATCAGGCAGGAGGTGCAGTTGTGACTACATTGGATGCAGGGGCAATATTCCAGAGTAAGGATACAATATCTGATAACATAACAATAGCATCTGGTAATAGTGCAATGGCAATCGGGCCAGTTAATTTTACTGGTACAGTGGCAGTAAACGGAAATCTAAGTATAGTTTAAGGAGTAAAATTATGGCAACATTATCAGTCGGTGGAACAACAGTATTTGACGGATCGGCAACTCAGGGACTTACAAGTGCAACAACATTTCCTGTAGGACATGTATTGCAATCACTTACAACAGATGTATCTTCAAACTCAGTAACTTGTACTACTAGTGCAAATGTGTTTACAACTGTTCCAACATTACAAGTAGCAATTACACCATCAGCCACATCGAGTAAAATTTTGGTTATAGTATATATAGGTGCTTTTAATTTTAGTTCTACAAATTATGGAATTGCTGGAATGGGGGCATTTCAGAGAAAAATCGCAAGTGGGTCGTTTACAAACATAGGACTAGGTAGTGGTAATGCTACTTGGAATGGCACATTTTCTCTAAACCAAGATTCCAACGATCAGTATTATGGTGGTTTAACGGCACAATGTTCAGATGCACCTAGTACTACAAGTGCTTGTACTTACGCAATTGGTGTGGCTGATCACAATAATGATGCCAGAACATTTTACTTAAATCGGAAAAACACAACAGGAGATAATCCGAGTGCCGGGTATTTTAGTTCAGCAATAACAGTTATGGAGGTAAAAGGATGAATACTTTTAGAATTGATGCCGTTTATTCGACACATCCAGAAGCAAGAAGTAGTGATGATGACGGATTTTATAATAGTAACGGAGACAAAATTAGTTTAGATGAAAGCAAAGTAACAACTGAACTAGATCGTCTTCAAACAGAATACGATGCTCTCCAATACCAGAGAGACAGGCAGTATCCAAGCATAGGTAATCAACTAGACTTACTGTTTCACGACATGACAGCAGGGAAAGGTTCTAAAACAGGTGAGTGGTATAAAGAAATAGCAAAAGTTAAATCGGACAACCCTAAACCAGAATAAGTTATGGCAGATTTTGTAATTAAGCCCGGAGCAGGGGTAAGCAATAAATTAATTCTACAGACACAAGATGCAACTGATGTTTTGACAACAAGTGCTTCTGGAGTTACATTAGCTAGTGCTACACTCAACAGTCCAACACTTGTGACTCCTGCACTTGGAACTGTTGCTACAGGAAACCTGAGTAATACTGCTATTGTTTATCCTGCTGGGCATGTTTTGCAAGTTGTTCAGGGAACCGATTCAACTGAAAACGGAACTACCAGTACTGGTTTTGTTCCTACAGGAATTGATGTAAGTATCACACCAAGTGCAACTTCATCTAAAATTTTAATTTTTGCAACTACAAGTGTTTTTCTACATCAAGCTGGCCATGTTGGTTATTATACTATTTACAGAGACACAACACCCTTATCAGGAATAAATGGTATGGCTAACCTCCATCAAACAGGATCTAATTCTGGTTATGATTTAATTAGTCATATTAATATGGCGTATTTAGATTCACCAAGTACAACAAGTGCTACTACATATCAAATTTATGCAAGAGTTAATAGTGTATCTTTAACTACTAATTGGTCACAGAATGGGTCGTTGTCAACAATTATTTGTCAGGAGATAGCAGGATGATACCAACTAGAGCAGATGCAATAAGGACATTAGTAGGAGGGCAAATAACAGTAAGATCAGATGGTAGTAATGCTATTTATCACGATGATCAGACACCACCTTCTGAAGCAGAAATAGATGCTGAGATAGTCCGTCTTCAAGCAGAGTACGATGCTTTAGCCTATGCCAGAAACAGACAACCTCTTTACCCTGACATTGGAGATCAGCTAGATGACCTGTATCATAAGGGTGCATTCTCAGCAGAGATGATTGCAAAACTAAAGAAGGTGAAAGACGATAATCCCAAATGAGCTACATTGGCAACGATCTAAGATCAGGCAGATCAGAGATATACTACTACACATCGGCATCAGGTGGTGAGACTACGATCACTTCATTAGCAGACGGCAGGAGTATCAACTACACTGTTGGTTGGTGCACAGTGTACCTCAATGGAGTTAGGATGCACGACACCGATGTGACTCTGACATCAGGATCATCTGTAGTGTTTGGACAGGCTCTGAATCAGGGAGATGTGGTCATTGTGGAGGCCAGTCATACATTCTCTGTCTCAGATTCAGTCCCCAAAAGTGGGGGTACGTTTGATGGAGCAGTTACTTTTGGTGATACTATAGTTCAAACAACAAGTAAGAACATAACAGGAACACTTACAGAGAATGCTCTGTATCTCTCAAATGCTTTTGTAATGACAGGCAATATAACGTTAGCAGGTAAGTCGACACTTGCAAGAATTACTCATGATCCTACAGTTACATTTTTAACAGATACTGACGGTCAGACTATTACTGGAACAGGGACTTTAACACTTGGAACATTAGTACAATAATCATAAAGGATAAAATATGGCAGATTTAATAATAAAACCCTCAAGTGGTAATTCCTTAGTCTTTCAGGATGAGGGAGGAGATCCAGCATTAACTGTAGGTACAACTGGTAATACTACACTAGCAGGAACAGCAAATAATCTTGGGACTGCAAGTGGTATTCTAACATTAAATGGTGGATCAATTCTAAACCATGATGCTAAAGAAAATTCTTGGAGTCGTTATGCAACAGGGCAAGTTGATATTGCAAGTGCAGCAGTTCTAAACTTTACAGCAGGGTATCAAGGCTCTAATATTACTCATAGCTCAGGGAGGATGACTTGTACTGTAGCTGGTTTGTATTTAATTATGCTTAATATGTCTCAACATTCTCGTGGCAATCGTGATCTTGCATTTAATTTACGCAAAAACACTACTAATGTGCCAGGGTTTTATCTTTATGAAGATTCTGCTGGTGACGGCACTTATTATAGTGGGTCTGCAGCCATAATTATGGTAGACGTTGCCGCAAATGATATTTTAGACATCTATGGTACTGGTAACTATTCAGGCGCTGCTGATTCTCAAACCTGTTGGTCTGGTATAAGGTTAGGTGCTATTTCATAACAATATTAAAGGATAAAAATGGAAAACCCAATATCAAAAATAGAGGCAGTAATAGAATTATATGGCGGAGATTCTTATAACCAATGTACTGGTGATGGTATAGTTAATTGGAAGGATGGACACACAACTACTGATGCTGAAACGACTGCAATTGATTCTAAATATGATGAGCTTGTTGCCGAATGGACAGCCCAAGAATATGCTCGCAATCGTCAAGCAGAATACCCCGATTATGGTACTCAGCTCAATAAAATTTATGATGACGGACTAACGAAATGGAAGAGTGAAATGGTTGATCCAGTTAAAACTAAGTGGCCTAAAGATAACTCAGGGCCAAAATGACAAGAGCTAGAGACAATGCAGATTTAGCAAATGAAATTAATTCCAGTGCAGATGCTACTGCAATCACAATTGATGTCAACGAAAATGTAACACTGGCTGGTGATCTTGAAACTGCAACGAATAAAAAGATAAAACAGAAAGGTTCTGCCTTTCAATCACATATAACAGCAAGTTTAGCATTAGGAGGATAAATGGCAATTCCAACAGGAAGTGGTAGCGAAGTTTTACGAAATTTTGCAATTAATGCAAATAATGCGTCAGCAGCTAGAGTAGATTTTGGAGGTACAACAGGCACAGGATCAGTTAGAAGTTCTGGAAATACTTCTGGTGTTACTGCTGTTCCAGCAAATGTAATTATCACAATACTTAATATTACATGTACTGCTGGAGGTACTCATACTAATATTTATGGAACAGTAGATTGGCAAGGGAGTGGTACAGATATTAAGATTTTTCATTCGCCCACTCTGACAGATAATACAACATTTATTTACAATGACAAGATTGTGCTAAGAGAGGGTGATATTCTGAAACTTTATAATAATGCCTCATCTTGCGATTGGTCAGGCAGTTTTATCTACCAAGATTGGAGTTAAACCAATGTCAGGATTAATTGGATCAGCCGGATCGAAGTCAGGTGTAATCGGCACAACTGAACTGGAATATGAAGAAGGGGCTTGGACTGCAACAGGGGGGGGTATTAACGGCATAACTATATCAGTTTCATCTGCTACTGGAGAGTATACTAAAATTGGCCAACAGGTTTTTTTATGGGGTTATGTAACTTTTGGCTCGCATACTTCCGATGGTAACAATACCTATACAGGTTCATTGCCATTTACACCAAAAACAGGAACTTATGCTTACGGTAAAGTTGATAATATTTCAGGCGATTCTTCTTTAGATGGCGTTTTTGTTGAGATTAGAAACGGAGAGGCATTTCTCCGATATGGGAAAGATACTGCAAACAATTCCGGTGCTAATTTGGGAAGGGAAGACTCTGCTGGGCATTCTTTTCGTTTTTCAATATCATATATAGTCGCATAAAAAGAGAATTATGAAATTAGATAAAATAGATATTTTAACAGAGTTTAAACATTTTAATATTCGTGAGATTACGGATACAGGCGGTTATAATCGAAGGGTACTTTCATCAGATGTAGTTTTAGAAGATGACGAACACCAAGAAGTGAAGGACAAAGCAGAAGCAGAATGGACTGATGAAGTTAAGACTGCATGGACAACATTTCAAGAAGAACAAGAAGCATTAAACAATCCAGAATGACGGACATTGTTGTCCGATACAACATTGAATATTAGAAGTATAACTCCGAAATTACAATGAACCCTCAGATCCTTTTCGCATTCGGTTTAATAGTTTCAATACTGGGGTGGACACTAATTTCTGTCTCAGATTTAAAAGCAGATATGAAATTACTCAAGTATCAAGTAAACGCAATTCATGAGTCTGTAAATGCAAAAACTGATTGATAACGCAATCACGATTTTTCTTGGCCTAGTCATTGGTAGCCTATTCTTTTTTGTGGTCCAGGCTAAAGCTGAACCTCCAAATTTTGATCAATATGGTTATCGAGATTCACCGCATCCTGTTCAGCAAAAGAGTAATGTAAATACCGCAATCGATGATGTGATTAACCTGATTCTTAAACAGGGTTTTGCAGGAGCAATAATTGTCTGTCTTGGGATCTGGACCTTTCGGACTGATAAAGTAAATCGGGCAATGCAGAAAGAGAATATTGATAAGTTTGTAGCAATCAGTGCTGAGTGTTCTGGACACATGGCAAGTGTGAGTGCAAGGTTAGAAAACATTGAAAGGGAGATAGAATCAACGAAACAACTGGAGTTGCTCCAGGCAACAAGAAAGGGATAGTATCAGATTTATTATGCTAGCAATTTTACTTACAGGATGTTCAGCCACTTCAAACTCACCTGGTTATGGTCATTGGATTGACACTTACCCAAGTGAGTATTCTATCTTTCAGTGTGTTGAGCCATTTTCACCATTCAGAAATAAGGAGTGTTAATATGCCTTTTTTAGTGCCAATAATTACAGGAACACTTAAGGGAATGCTGACAACGTTCTTCACCCAGAAGATGGTAGAAGAGCTTATATTTCAGTTACTTAGGTATGCTGTCTCCAAGTCATCAAACACATTAGATGACAAAATTTTGGAGTCATTTGAAGCCCAACGATCTAAGTAAATTAGTCCCTTTTGGGTACTGTTTATACTCGTAGAGAATTTGGGAAAATCATTTTATTAGGAACAATTATGTGGTCATTCAAAAACGAAATTAAGTCCTTCACTTTTGATGAAATGGCGTGCAAGAACTGTCCTCACTGTGGTGGGATCTCAGACATGAATGAAGACTTTATGATGAAGCTCCAGCAGCTTAGAGATTCATGCAATTTCCCTCTTCATGTGAATTCAGGTTTTAGATGCAAAAAAAAGAATATAGATTGTGGTGGTCACGAAAATTCAGCACATTTAACTGGGGAAGGAGCAGATTTAAGGTGTGAACGAAATCAAGCCCGGACTGTAATTCAGAAAGCTATTGAGATGGGATTCTCAGTTGGCATCCAGCAAAAAGGAACCAGTCGTTTTGTGCACGTTGATTCTAAGTTACGCTCCTCAGGAAATCCAAATTTATGGTCATACGCTTAAAATGGAAATCAAATTTGAACTGGAAGATTCTGATCTCGATTGTGTTTTTGAGCCTGATTTTGATATTCCAATCAACTGTTGTGACATCGAAAGAGTCTCTTGGAAATTTCACAACGGAAGCCATTCGGGAGTTGTGGCAAGCTTGCTCAGTAGCTCATCAGAGCATGAATACCCCACAACACATATACTACCGATTGTGTGATTGTGCCGTTGATGTTATGAGGGTAAATTATGATAATGTGACTAAAGTAAAACAAATGTCATTAGAAGAATCCAAAAAATTTGCAGTAATTTTGAGACTAAATTGTAACGAATGGAAATTCAATGGGTAAATTAGTCCCCTTCCAACCACCTCCAGGTGTCTTTAAGAATGGCACTCCATACCAGGCAAAAGGCCGATGGTCTGACTGCAACCTGGTGAGATGGAAAGATGGTAGGCTTCAGCCATTGGGAGGTTGGGAGAAAGTAATTGGTTCTACCATCACTGGTATTGGTAGGGCAATGATAACCTGGAGAGATTCTACAGGTGCAAGATGGATGGCAATTGGCACTAATTCAAACCTGTATATTTTCACTTCACTGTCCGGGACATCATCTGATATAACTCCAGTTATAGCTGAACCAAATGCATTTGTATCCGGTAATGTAGATGGTGAAGTTGGTCTTGGATTTGGAACAGGTGATTTTGGAGGCTATGTAACAAGAGCAACTGTAACAGGAACTGATATTAGCTTTACTGCAAGTGGTTCAGTAATTTCTAGCACATCAACTAGATTTACTGATACAACAACAACACCACTTGGTCCCAATCCTTTTGCTGCTGGGGATGAGATTGAAATATCTGGATCACTTCAGAGTGATAATAATAAAGAGTATCCACTTTCACATAGAGTTGTTTCAGTAACTACAAATGCTAATTCTGGAGCATCAACAATGACAGTTGGTCCAACTAATGGACCAGTAATTTATACTGGGACAATTACTGGATTAACTATAACAACTGCAGGTACAGGATATTCTGCAGGAACACTTTCAGCAACTGGAGGTGGAGGAAGTAGCTTTGCAGGAACTTATACTGTGATTGGTGGTGTTGTGGCTACTGTGACCATCACAAATGCAGGTTCTGGATATACTTCTACACCAACTATAGTTATTTCTGAGTCAGGTGACTCAAATGCAGTTATTACAGCAGATCCAACAGGTTTAATAGTAAATGATGCTGCTGCAGGGAATGGTGATGTAACAATAAAAAGAACCAGAAGATTTGGCAATGAAAATGCTGCAACATCATCTCTGGTTTTGGATGCATCTTCCTGGATATTCGATTTGTGGGGGGAGAACCTAATTGGGATGAGTACAGCAGATGGGAGGATATTTGAGTGGGACCCAATAACAACTGGAGCAACCTCAGTTAAGGCTGCAGTTATTGGTGGTGCTCCAATAGACAACTCTGCAATCCTGGTATCAAAGCAACGGCACTTATTTGCTTTCGGAGCAGGTGGTAACAAGAGAAAGATCCAATGGTCCCATGCTGAGGTCAACACTACCTGGACAGCAACATCAACTAATCAGGCAGGGAGTTTTGAGATTGATACTTCTGGTGAGATCCTGGCAGCTAGGACTGTTGGAGACAGGATTTTGGTTTGGACATCAACAGATTTACATGCAGTTGACTGGGTGGGGATGCCATATGTGTACGGACGGAAGAAGGTTGGAGACAGTTGCGGTAGCATCAGTAACAGGGCAATGATTACAGTAGGTGACAGAGCATTTTGGATGTCTCAGGGTGGATTTTTCCAGTATCAGGGTACTGTACAACCATTAAAATGCGATGTACAGGACCACATCTTTAAGGATATTAACCGGGTACAGGATTCTAAAATTTATGCATCAATGAATCCAGAGTTTTTTGAAGTCACATGGTGGTATGCATCTTCCACCTCAGATGAGATATTGAAGTATGTAACATATAATTATGCAGAAGGGTGGTGGAGTGTAGGAGAACTATGCCGGACAGCATTTGCAACTGGGTCTCCAGGTGTGTTTGAGAATCCAATTGGAATTTCAGATGATGGCAAAATTTATGAACATGAAATTGCAGTATCTACTGCGAAAAGGACTACAGGTCAAATTGCAACAACTAATGCGAATGTTTCAGATTTTGACCGGAAATTGGTGACTGGTACAGATGCTACCGATGATGTTGGGTTGTGTTTTGCTGAGACAGTAATGGAAATTGGAGATGGAGAAAATGTTGCTAATGTCACACAACTGGTGACCGATACTGCTTCAGTTGGAGATAATGGATTAAGGTTCAAATTCAAGACATCATACACCCCCAATGGAACTGAATCAACTTCTCAGAATTATGACCTAGCTGTAGACGGATACACTGATGTCAGAGAACAGGGTAGGCAGTTCACCTACAGGGTGGAAAGTGGTTGGGACCAATTCTGGGAGATAGGTGGCATCAGGGCAGAGATGTCTGCAGGAGGTAGGAGATGATATTGCCCCCAGTAACTCCAGAATATGATTCATCTGCTCAGTCAGTTTTAAATGATGCACTAACAGAAGCAGATGGTCAGAATTTTAAATTAGATCAAGATAACTTTTTTACAACTGGGAGCATTTGTCTGCAGTCTGCAAATGGCAAATGGTGGCAAATTACAATAAGTGATGCTGGTGTTCTGGGAACATCAGAATTATTATCAACCGGAGCAAATGCAAGAGTGGACTCAGATGGCAGACCAGTTATTGCTTCAACTAATCCATATTACGTAGCACCATAAGAGGATATATGAGCACAAAAAGTTGGTTTCAAGATCCATTTAACACTTCCATGCCTACTAGGAAGAGAGAAAAAACAAATACCAATACAACTGATACAACATCTGGATCAGCATTGGGTGAAGGTTATGGAGCATATGGTTTGGATCAGTATAAGGGTATGATGGACCCAACTGCATATGGTGGCAATGTTCCTGGTGCCCAGGGTCCAAATGCAGCCCAGAATCAACAGTACAATATGCTCACTGGGATGCAAACTGGTTATGGATCACCAGGGGGTTACCAGGATATGTATCAAAATCTTAGTGGAGCAAATGCTCAACAACTTGGACCTATGAGCAGGAGTGGTGGTCCTGGTGCAGGGTACATGAATCCATACCAAGATGAAATGATTGCCGGAGTAGATGCGGATATGAAAAAGGCAATGGAAATGGCAGGTAGTATGGAGAGTGATTTGTCACAACAGTATTCATCCGGTGGTCCATCATCAGTTCGATCTACAAATCAGGGATATGGTGCAATGGGTGATGTTGGATTAAAATATGCTAATATGAAAAGAGGGATTAGATCAGACTCATTTGATAAAGGTATGGGTTACATGGGGCAAGATCAGAATAGAAATATTGCATTGGCCCAAGCTAACAATCAAGCAAATTTAGGTTTTGGTGCTATGAATATGAATGCAGCAGGGGGAGATATGAATAACCGGATGAATATGTCAAATGCATATGGCAACTATGGACAGAATCAGCAGAACCAGCAGAACATGGCAGATACATTTAATTATGGTGAGTTCAATCGGATGCAGGATTGGAAACCAAATATGATGAATAACTATATGTCAGGAGTAAGAGGTACTCCCTGGCAGAATACTACTACCTCCACCTCAACAAACAATTCAAGCCAGACTGGTCAGGGTAATAAATCTAATTTTGAGAAATCACTTGGTCTAGGTCTAACTGTAAAAAGTTATATGATGTGTATTCCAGAAGGAACCAAAATAGACACTCAAGGTGGTAGTCAGATTGCAATTGAGGATATTAAAGCAGGTACGAAAGTTAAAGGGTACTATGGTGAGACTGAGGTACTTCAGGTACATCAGTATAAAGAAGATCCTAAACCTCATAGATTTTATCGTATTACATTTGATAATGGTGGAACAGTTGACTGTTGTGATATGCACAAAATCTATAATAAACGTGCAAAAGATTATAAGGTGGGGGATAGAATATCGGCTTATAAAGTTACAAGTATCACCCGGTACAACGGAGTTGAAAGATCTTATGATCTTCTGACTGCAGATGGTGGTTACCGGATTGGTAACATTCCGGTTAATTCGATGATTGAAGAACTGGCAGAATTAACAGTAGAACTTAAACAAGCATCAGAAGCAGCATAGGAGGATTGTGGACTATAATTACTTTGCATCACCAAGAAATTCGGACAGAGCAAAACGATTCCGGGAGGCATATGGCAGGGCTAATATCGGGCAGAATTTTGATTTTGAAGGACAACCATATGCTGGACCTTCTGCTCCTCCTGGGGGATGGACTAATGGAATAAATCCTTTAGAACTTGCTGCTAAGAATCAGATGCAGGAAGTTGCCCCAAGTGATGGGGGTATGTCCCCACCACCTCCAGATATAAATTCAGATTATTATGCCCAAAACTACTTCAGGGAATTCCCAGTTGGTCTTGATGGTAACCCAGTTTATGGGGCAACCCCAGGTATGCCCTCTCCAAGTGAGGGTAAGGGTGCTATGTTTGATCTGGAGGGGAATTTAATACCTCCTAACTCTGGAGGAACAAGCCTCCCATTCGATCACCCATCAATAGCAGGAACCAGGATACCTTTCCCGGAGCAGTCAGCAGATCAACAGGCAATGGCTTTAAGTCGAGTTGATGACCCTTCTGGTCCCAGATTTGGTGCAGCCAATCAAATGGGAGTTGCAGAAGGTTATAATCACCAAATGGTTAATGCCCCTATGGGATTTGGGATGTCTGGACCAGGTCAGGATACCGGACAACTTCCGGGACTACTGGCTGATGATATGTCTGGTCCAAAATGGACTGATGGAATGAAATTAAGACAGAAAGCAGAAAGGGACAGGAAGAGGAAACTAGGTCTACTTGGAGATGCATCGGATACAAATCAATCAACCAATAAATCTGGTTGGGAGAAAGATAAGAAATTTTCAAATACACAAAATCTATTAATGGAGTTGGGTATGAACATGTATAAGGATGAGAGTGACCCTTTTGGAAGTGAGTGGTAATATGGGACTATTTGAAGATTATCCAGACTACGCAATGATGACTAATGACCAGGGGGAAAGGGATACTAAACCCTGGGTCTCCTCCGGTATGTCTCCATTAAAAATGGGATTAATGTCTGCAGGGCTAGGGATATTAGCTGCTCCTGATGTTACATCTGAATGGGTAGGTGGAGGTGGTGGTGGAGAAAGTTTAGGGAGAGGTGGACTGTTAGGTCTCCAGGCATTTCAACAGGGTCACCAGGATCTACAGGGTCAGAGGAATGATTTTTATACTCACCGGAATGCCCAGGAAGATCAGTTAATCCAGAATATGCAAGCCAAGAGACAGGAGGAAGAATACCAGAGATTGCAACAGGGAAGAGAAAAGAGGGATGAGTCATTCCCTGGTCTTCTGCAAATGTTAAGGAATTCAGGTAGACAGGAATACATGGATGCAGTCCCAATGTTGCAACAACTGTATGCAACTTCTCCAGAAAAAGCAGTTGCTGCTTCAATGAATATTGTCTCTCAGTTAAAAAAGGCACCTGGTGCAGTAGAGGTAAAGCCAATTATTGATCGAGAAGGTAACCCCACCGGACATTCTTACATTACTCAAAATGGAGAATATAAGACTACAGTAAAAACTGGGTCCGATAGTATTGGTGATCTCAAGCTCGATACAAAAACATTGAATGGAATTCTGTTTAAGGGATCTCAACCTGACAGTAAAATGACTCCAGCTAACTATCGAAAATATTACAAGATGCTACAGCAGAATGAACTTGTTAAGGGAGTTGTAAAGGATGGGGAAAAGCAGAAGTTGGGAATGTTTGCAGGACCATTGGAGTCATTTCAGTCCCCCTGGGAATTTGGCAAATCAAGAGGGTTAAGTGAAGCAGCAATGACAAAAATGGGTTGGAAGAAAGACGCATCCATTGAACAGTTTATGCAAGAAGGAGTGGGATTACCAGGAACTGAACAGTCAAAATCTGGATTTAAGTTTGGTCAGATTGCCCAAACAGAAGAAGATATATCGGCATTAATAAATGAAGGTTATGATCCAACTGAAGTGGCAAGACCTGCAGATTGGGCACAGTATATTATGGGGACTAATAGAATTAACCCATTTGGTCAGACACCAGAGCTAAGGTTAGCCAGGTCTGCAGAGAATGCCTATATGGGTGGTGCCCAGGGTTTTGCATATCTCTTTTCAGGTGCGACTGTCAGGGCAGAAGAATTAACCCAGTTCAGGTTGATCATGTATCCTGTTCCTGGAGATAGTCAATTTGATGTTAAGAGAAAAGAAGCAAGAAGGAAAAGGATAATGGACCTGTATAATTCAGTATCTCCAGACAGTATGAAACAGGCTTATAAGTTAGCAAGCCAGGCATCTATTGAAGATGGTGCAGGACCACTGAAAAGAAAATTGAAGAGGAAGAAAAAGATTACGGATATGAGTAAAGAAGAAATAGCAGAAGAGGCATTTCAATGACAAACGCCAAAATCTTAAAAGCATATAATATATTAAAGGATTCCGGGAAGCATTCTGAAGAAGAAATCCTGGAGTTATTTAAAGAGAAGGGTGTGGACATCCAGGGAATGAGAGATGCAGGTACCCTGGTTCCACCTGAAGAAATGAAAGAGTTCTCACCTACAGTGGATATCGGGATGGGGATTAAATTGGGTAAGGGAGAGTATGAGGATAAACGAAAACAGTTAGATCAGTTTGGTGAGTTCCTGGCAGGAATGTCCAGGAGTTTTGGTCAGGGTCTGACATTTGGTGGTGCAGATGAGTTGGAAGCATACCTGAGATCAAAAGTTAATGATACCAAATTTGATGATGAGGTTGCTAATGTCAGGAAGAACTTAAAAGAATTCAAGACTGCACATGAGGGTGCAGCACTGGGTTCAGAAATAGCAGGTTCTCTTGCAGTTCCATTTTACCTGGTTGGAAAACTTGCATCCTACCTTCCATATGTAGGCAGGATAAAGGAAGGACAGTGGGCACAAAATCTCCTGAAAAGAAGTCTGATTGGTGCAGGAGTTGGTGCAACAGATTTTGCCCTTTACAGTTATGGAACAGGTGAAGGTGGTTGGGCATCTCAAGACAGAATACAGAGAGCAAAAGATGCTGCTCCAGTTGGTGCAGGTTGGGGGGTCCCATTTGGCATTGCAGGTTATGCTCTGGAATCTGGTGCAAAAGCCATTTCAAATAGGATGGCAAAAAAGGGGATGGATGTTACAGACCTGGATGGTAATACAATTGTTGAGGGTCAACCTGGAAAAGTAGATCGTGAGGCATCCCAGACAATCAACAATGCAGTTGTTGCATCTCACCAGAGTCTAGATGACCTGTCAAAAGCACTGGATGATATAGTTGCACTTGACCCAAAAATTGCAGAGATTACCCAGTTGGCAGACCTGACAAAAGCAAACTCCCAGTTAAGATTACAACACCAGGAAATAGGACAGACTGCTCCATCAGGAACCCAGAGTGCATTTGAGGCATTGAGTGCAAAAGCTGCAGAGTTTCCAGAGATAGCAAAAACTTCAGTTAAGAAGTTCCTGGGCAAGAGAATAGATGATGTGGATCACATGGAAAAAGTCCTGGAGAAATGGTTTAAGAGAGTGGCAAAACCATTCTATGCAAAAGCAAATCCTGTAATTATAGATGACCCTGCACTCTTCACTGAGATCAACAGATATTTAAAAGAAGGAAGTAGCCCCACATCAGGAGGAGGGAAAGGAGGTTTAAAGATCAGTTATGAAGGAAAAGATTCAAGAATTGAAATACCTGGAACAGTAAAAACAAAAAAACCAGGTGCCACTTTTGTTGGTAAAAAGATTAAAGAAGCGTGGAATGAAGCAAAAGTGAGGATACCAAAATTTGTCCGGGATACAAATTTACTGAAGGAAGGTACTGATGAACTATGGGGTACCCTGGGTGATAGGTTGAGTGGTCCACTTCCACTTACCCATCTGCATACATTGAAGGTTAAGATAGGTGATATGGCAACCGCAATGGAAACAAATCTGAAAACTGGAGCACATTACAGGGAGTCAGATTATAATGAGTTGATGGGTCTGTATGGAAAGATAAATAAGGTCCTGAAAGATGCATCTCCAGATTATAAAACAGCAACCAAGTATATAGAGAATGGAGAAACATACAAGAAAGCATTCCACCAGGGAGTCAGTGCACATAAGAAGGGTGCTGATGTTTCTGCAACTCTGATGCAGAGACAATTGAATGGTTTGTCTGATGCAGACAAGAATGCATACCGTCTTGGATATGCTTCCCAAATGTATAATAGAATTCAGAAAGCAAACGTGAACTGGCAGAATGAGGAGAAGATACTGAGACTGTTGTCTGGAGAGGAGAGAGATAAAATTAAGGTAATTGCCAGGACACCTGAAGCTGCACTGGAGTTTATGAAGAAAATGAGGTATGTGAGTGACATGGATGCAAGAGCTAAAAAGCTAATGGGTAGTCAGACCCACCAGATGCAACAGGTTAAAGCCTCATTGGAAGCACCTCCCTCTATGCCTGGTCAGGCACTTGGTGCTCTCAGCAAACTCAGGGGTGGAGCAACTCAAACTGCTAATACAGTGGGTGATGTTCTGGATAATGATGCAGCCAAAAGGAAAGTTGCAGGTATGAGTTCTATGATGGACCCATTGGGAGAACCACATTTAAGGAAGACCTTAAACAGACTTGGGAATGAGAATAGAAGGGGTATGTCGGAGGTAGGGAACAGGTCAATGTATCCATCAGCAATACCAGGGTTGCTCTCCCCAGTTGAGAAGATGAGAGAGCAAGATCCCTATTATTCATTGTTCGGGTCCAGGACATACTAATACAGAACCCTCAACCCCCTCCAGGTAGGACCATCCCAACCCCATCCTGATGATTCTCTTTTGGGATTGTCATTCTTTAATGGAACATACTTATTACGTTTCTTAATCCATTTAGCCCAAGCTGCAAGGTCTGGATCTAGAACTATTTTGTATGTCTCTTCCACAATAGTGCAGGTGGGGCATGTTCCATTGACCACTGGACACCCCTCAGTCCTCTTACAGACCACCTCATAGTGGTCTTGCCCCTGAATAATAAATGGAGCAGTGAGGAGGGATATAAGAATGATTATGTGTTTCATACTTCCTCCTCTTCTGCTAACCACTCATTCATGCCAACCTCAAAAGCAATAGGATCACCCTTCCTATATAATAATCCATAGTTGGGAGCATCATAAATTTCTTCTAAGTAATCCATGTAATCAATTTCTTCTTGTGTAAAATGACTCATACTTCCTCCTTTTCTTTTTTGATTAAATCTAAACAGGCTTTTTCAACCCATGATTTCAATAATACTCTCAACTCCTTTTTCTCCAGGTGCTCCAATATTTTGGCATGAATCTCTGGAGATATTCTGACTTGTTTTCTCATGCAGCCTCCTTAGAAAATCCATCAAACCATTTACCCTGATTCTCAGTCCTTCTTTTACCTGCACTGTTTGTGCAAGTGGAAGAACTGGTCTCCGGGTCATTGCAATGTGCCATTGCTGCTTCTTCAGTGAGTCCTTTTTTAATGGTCCTGTTTGAAACATTCTCATCAAAAAAGAATCTGATTATTTTAAATTTATTCATACTGTCTCCTTTTCTAATTAAAATAAAAATAAGTTTTCTAGATCTTTAACTCTTGGCTTATATTCAAGACTTCTAGCATCTAGATATTGTTTTGCCCCAGCTATTGAGAATCTTTTACCATCAATCTCAATCACTTTCTGAGGTACAGAAGTGGACCCAAGAGATGAATGTCTCCTATAGTGACCTCTAGAGTTTTTAATTACTTCTACTTGGCAACCTAATATATTTGCTCTTTCTAGAAGTTTTTCTACTGCAGTTTTTCTTTTACTCATTTTCTCTCTCCTTACAAGTTAATTGATTTCGCCAACTCAAGTGCTGAGTTGTCGGTTACGCCAAGATAGGCAGATGTTGCTGTGACACTACTCTGTCCTAACAACCGTCTTACTGCATCAACATCATGTGTCTCTTCATAAATTGCTGTTGCCTTACTTTTCCTCATACTATGAGTGGAAAATTCTGAGACATCTTCCAAACCTAGTTCCTTCATCCAACCCTTAACAATCCTGCCATACTGCTGACCGGAAATGGGCTGCCTGGTGTAGTTGGACTTCCTTCCTCCAAATACAAACTCATCCTGAGATTTATCGCTCAAGTGTTCTGCAATTGAATTCCTGGAATTGTCCATGATAGGCATTGCTAAGGTTCGCTTGCCAGTCTTAATCTGTTTGACTGAAACTGATTCCTTAACAGTGCCTGACGGATTCATGACATCAGAGACCTTTAGGTTCCTGAGATCAGAACTTCTGAGCATCAGATCGATGCCCAGGTTGAGCAGCAGTTCGTGAAGTGGCTTACCCTTCACCAGAATTCTTATCTGCTGGATCTGTTCTCTCGTTAGTGGTTTCTTACCCATTGCTCTCCTTATTTATTATAGTGTTCAGTGTTTGGTGTCCAGACACACCAATCTTGATATGGGTGTATTGTTGGGTCATCACCAATTGTGTAAGGTTGATCATTAAAGAAAACATAATAATCTTCTCCAATATCTGCAAAGTGTGAACACACTAAATGAAGATCTGCTACAGAGTCACCCACAAAGTGGAACGTACCCTGTACACGCATAATTTCTTCTTCAATTGTAATAGGTTCCGGGATGGGTTCCATATTGCAACTCAACTTAGGATAATATTCCCCTCCTGCATATCCATATTCCCCAGGGGAGTAATCAAAAAAATCTTCCCTCCAAAATGCATCACATGAAGTATGAATTGCCGTATCTGCAAATGCCCTTTTATTGAGTGTTGCTTTTTTTCTAAGCTCAACCAAATGGTTTTGTGTCTTTTCTAGTTTTTGAATTTTAATATTATCATCACCACAAGCTTTTTGAAGTGCCTCAAATCTATTCTCTAGGTTAATTCCTGCATTCTTCAAATCCTCAACTTTTTCAATTAAGATTTTAATTGCTTCTGCTTGAACTACTTGCATTTCCATTAGTTCTTTTTTAGTTTTAGTTGACATGTTCTCTCCTTTAGGGTTAACTTAAAAACCATCATAATTGATGGTGACTAATTATCACCTTTTGTCATCCTTTTGTCAAGCTTTATTTTCAATTAAATTAAAATAAATGAAAGATATCTTGGATGGGATTGATTTTACAGGGGAATTATTTTAATAATAATTGAAAGTTTTTTAGTAGTTTTTGAATTTTTTTGAAACTACCTTCAAAACTTGGTACTATACTTGGTACTAAGGTTTTTATTTATTAGGGGGTATGTGAATTGCATGGACACTATAGACTGTCTATAGTGTGACTATTTTTAATTATTTACAAATAAATCTTGACAACTTCACTGGATTAGTATATAGTATATCAAAACAGTAAGTTAGGAGTAAGTTCAATTAATGCAAAAACGAACTTAATATATAACACATATATATAGGAGATGAAATGGGGAATTTGAGACACCGATTGAAGAGATCTGGTGTCACGTTGAAAGATGTTAGTCAAGAAATTGGAATTGCTGAGTCCACCATCTGCCATGTATTAAACGAAGCTTTGAGTAGCAAAGTTAAATACGGTGCAGAGAAACTGATTCAGGATAGGATTGCGGAGTTCACTGCTTCTGAAGCATCTACAGTTTCGCAATAGCACCCTGGAGGGTGTTTTTTACGGACATTGATGTCCGGTTTATTGTGGTCCCACCTAGCTGAGTCAGGTGGGGCCTTAACTTTAATATATAATAGGAGAAGTATATGAGTGATGCTTATACAGTGTCAGGGAAAATAATCGAAATCTATGATGTTCAAGTGATTTCGGACTCGTTTAAGAAACGAGAATTCATCCTCAAACATGCACCAAACCCAGAGTATCCAGACTTCCTGAAGTTGGAAGTGGTGCAGAACAAAACGGACCTTTTAGATAAGTATAAAGTTGGTGATAATGTCGATGTAGACATTAATCTGAAGGGGAAAAAGTGGGAGAAAGGCGAGAAGTCAGGATACTTTAATAGTCTTCAAGCCTGGAGAATTCAACCTGCTAATGCTTCAGCAGATGATGAACCCTGGTAAATCTATGATACCCACATTGACCTTCCGGTTGGTGTGGGTTTTTTAATATAAAGGAGAGAATATGGATAAATATGAAGGAAAGTTAATCTCAGACATGGACTTTCAGAAGTACCTGAATCTGCCAAAATATCTGCATTGTTCTGAACTGAAGCTGTTGCAACAGTCAGTCAATCATTGGCTCAGTAAAAGAGAATATCCAGAGACTAAAGCACTCATACTGGGAAGTCTTGGTCACACTATGATCCTGGAGATGGATAAGTTAACTGAGAGGTATCTAGTGATGCCGAAAGTAGATGCAAGAACTAAAGGGGGTAGAGAGCAGAAAATGCTGGCCCAGGAACAGGCTAAATTAGAAGAGAAGGTCCTCATTAGTCAGGAGGATTTTACTCAGGCACTTGGATGGAGAGAAAATATATTAAAAAATCCTGTTACTTCAAATGTCTTTCAGAAAGCGAAAGGAGAAAATGAGGTTTCAGGTTTTTTTAGACATCCCGATTTTGATAATATTTTAGGTGCATTTAGAGTTGATAAACTATTGGAAGAACAGAAGATTGCAATTGACCTAAAAATCATGTTATCTGCTAATCCTTATGCGTTCATGTCATCAGTTAAAAAGTTTGGTTATCACATGCAAGCAGCATGGTATTTGGATGGTTTAAAAGCAATTACTGGTGATGATTACGATTTCATTTTTGTAGTGTGTGAGAAGAGCAATCCTCACAACGTACAGTCTTATAGGTTGTCTGAAAAAGACCTGGAAAAGGGCAGAGATGACATCAGGGCAATAGTTAAGAAGTACCAGCAATATCAGGGTGCTAATGAAGATCAACGCAACAGATTATCTGGATACTACGATGGTATCCAGACACTTGAAGTTTTCAATTAATGAGGAGAGAAAATGGAAAATAATTTTAAGATAATAGGAACAGGTAAAAATGTTTTGTCTGCAGTTTATAAGGCAAAAGGTGAACTGGGAAGTACAATTTATGCCGGGGGTATAAACCCACATTTTGGTAATGATTTTATTCAGTTTCACGCACTTGTTAAAAAGATAGATCCAATCTGTCAAAAGTACGGATTGGGTATAATGCAATTTCCAACTGGAGAGGGATTAGTAACACTTCTATTCCATGAAGAAAGTGGAGAGTTTATCACCAGTTACTATGAATTAAAACTGGATAAACAGACAAGCCAGGGAATCGGATCGGCTTTATCCTATGCCAAGAGGCAAATTTACCAGGCGATTTTCGGACTGTCTGCTTCAGAGGAGGAAGATGATGATGCTGAAGTGGCAACTCAGGAAGAGAATCAGTTTGAGTCTCAGAATCCAGTTCAGGGGAAAGTCGATAATGCAAATGCATTCCAGATTGCAAAAGTAGCACTTCAGGAAATTAACTCCCTGGAGGGTCTGAAAGTTTGGAAGGAAGCACAACCTGAAATCATCCGAAATAATAGTAAGGTTGGTGAGTTATTTAAAGCCAAAATGGCTGAGCTAAAAATGGCTGCATAAGTGACCCCCTATATATATATATATAAGTATATAGTGTCTATATTTACGAATATATATCAACCAATCTAATAGTAAAACAGGAGAGTCAAAATGACGACAA
>Ga0209337_1000472_pt1 | contig 32495 bp, 39 predicted proteins | sample LinPmetageLP53_FD_184044 | JGI IMG/M metagenome (GOLD analysis project Ga0209337, IMG submission 184044) | Marine viral communities from the Pacific Ocean - LP-53 (SPAdes) (version 2) | ecosystem: Environmental > Aquatic > Marine > Oceanic | place: Pacific Ocean | collected 2010-02-08
GCGTTAGCAAGAAGTTCTTTAGATACCGGTGCCGGTCAGGCAGGATTAGCAGAGTCAGCCCTTGGCGCACGAACCATAGCCAATCAATCTATGGCCGACCAATTAGCGGCATATGACGCTATACCCGGGCAAATTTCACCTGCTCAAACAGCCATGTCTCAGTCAGGGGCTATGGCACAGGATGTTGCAAAAGCTTCAAGAGAGGGTGGAACTAATGTTACCGCCGGGCTAGCAGATCAATTATCTAGAGCAACAACTGGCGGACAAATGGCCGCGGCCACCGGCGCTTCACAAGCTTTAACTTCAGCAAGAGCGGCGGAAGGTCTTACAGACGATGCGGCTGACAACGCTAGAGCAAATGCCGCGCTTGCACAGAATCAAATCTCACAAGCTAACGCCTTATTGCCTTCGGAAATGTTAACAGCTACGCAACGTGGACGTACCACGGCGCAAGATGCAAGATTTAGCGGTCGTGAAGCAAGCAGAACTGCCGCGCAACAGGCACAACAAGCCGTTCAAGGGGCTGAAGCTACTGCCGCAAGAACATACGGTGATCTTGGTGATGTAACAAGTCGAGCTAGAACTCAAGCCGATGAAACAAGCCAAGGAATTGCTCGAGCGCAACAACAGGCACAACAAGCCGCCGCCGGACTTGCTTCTGGGGTTACAGGAGCCGCGCAACAGGGTCAACAAACCGCGCTTGAGACAATGGGCGGAGCTTTGCAAGCGGCTGATCGTTCTAGACAACAAGCGGCAGGTGCTCAACAAGGCTTAGATCGAGCTACGCAAGGTGGATTAGGTGCTTATGAAGATGCCTTGTCCGGTGTTAGTGATGTTGCTAAAGCCGCTAAAAGTATACAATCTGATACTCAATTTGGCGCAACAAGTGCGGCAGATCAAGCGGCAATGCAAACGCGAAGGGCTGTCCAAGGTGCTAGAGACACTACAGGTAAAGCGGCTACAGCGTTAGAACGCGCAGGTCAAATGGGTGTTGGAAGAGCAGAACAAGGCATTTCTCAATTAGCCGGTACAACAGGTGGGTTTGATCCTAGCTCTTCCGGCGCTTTTATGAATCAATTTGAAGATGCCGCAGTACAACAAGCTCTTAAAGATATTCAACGAGCCAGTGATATTCAACAACAGGGTAATCGTGCGCAAGCTGTTAGCGCCGGTGCTTTTGGTGGATCTCGTAGCGGAATCATGGAAACAGAACAAGCTCGAAACACATTGGAGCAACAAGCGCGGACCGCGGCACAAATGCGGCAAACTGGTTTTGAAAGTGCTTCACAAAGAGCACAGCAAGCGTTTGAGCAACAACAAGCTAGAGCACAGCAAGCGGCGTCCTTAACAGGTTCTCTGGGTCAAGCCGGAGCAGGGTCTGCCACTCAAGCGGCGCAAGCGGCGGGTCAGTTAGGGCTTTCAGCAGAACAATTAGCCTCACAAGCGGCTCAACAGCAGGGTCAACTTGGCCTGTCGGCCACGGATCTTGGCGCTAGAACAGGTATGCAAGCGCAAAATCTTATACAATCCGGCGCTTTGCAGGGTGGTCAAATGGGTCTGTCTGCAAATCAACAAGCGGCGGCTAATGCGGCACAAGCCGGACAATTAGGCATGTCTGCCGAGCAAATGGCGCAACAAGGTATTTTACAAAGTGGTCAGCAACGACTTGCGGCAGATCAAGCGGCGCAACAAGCGGCGCAACAAGGCGGTCAAGCTTTGATGTCTGCGGCTCAAATGGGTCAAGCGGGTGCTTTGCAGGGTGGTCAAGCCGGTCTAAGTGCCGAACAGCTTGCCGCATCGAACGTGGCTCAAGGCTCCCAAGCCGGAATGTCTGCCGCGCAGTTAGCCGGACAACTTTCTCAGCAACAAGGTCAACTAGGTCTTTCTGCCGAGCAGTTAGCGGCGCAAACAGGTTTAACTGCCGAGCAACAAGCGGCTAGAAATGCTCAGACAACTGCTCAATTAGGCACAAGCGCGGCGCAAGCCTTTGGTCAGCAGGGTCTTGCGGCAGAGCAACTAGCGCAACAGGGTGCCTTGCAAGCAGGTCAGTTAGGTGTGTCCGCGGGTCAAACCGCAGGTCAGTTAGGTCTGTCAGCACAACAACAAGCCGCACAGAATGCACAAGCTTTAGCGCAACAAGGCATGTCTGTAGAGCAGTTAGCGGCACAGTCCGGTCTTAGTGCGTCACAGCTTACTGGTCAGATGGCACAACAAGCCGGACAGCTAGGACTACAAGGCGCTCAAACTCAGGCTGACATTGCAAATCGTGCAGGACAGCAAGGAATTGGCGCAGAACAACTAGCCGGTCAACTTTCTGGGCAATATGCGCAATTAGGTCAAGGGCTAGGTACGCAGGGTATGCAAGGTGCTCAAAGTGCCGCACAACTTGGACTGCAAGGTCGGGAAATGTACGGTAGAATGGGTGAAGGTATAGGTAATTTAGGTACGCAATACGGTCAACTTGGTTTGCAAACTGCTGATGCTCTAGGAAATGCAGGGCTTCGTCAGGCAAGCTTGGGTCAGATGAACCAACAGTTAATGCAGGGTGAGCAAGGATTCCTGTTTGATGTTGGTAAGACTCAACAAGCTCAAAATCAAGCAGTACTGGAAGCCAATCGTCAGTCTGATATGGCACAATTGTACGAACCTTACCAGAGAGTTGGTTTCCTTTCAGATATTTACAAAGGTGCTCCAACATCTCAACAATCAATTACGGGCTCGACAGCACCTAGTGTTTCTCCGGCACAATCCATGCTTGGGTTGGGAGTAGCCGGTCTGTCAGCCGCAACAGGAGCATCTAAAGCGGGGTTATTCGGATGATGAACAGAAGTTTGATGGGCAGACAAATGTTTGCTAAAGGCGGAGAAGCAAAATCATTCCCGGATTACAGCGGAGATGGACAAATAACGCAAAAAGACATTTTGATGGGTCGTGGTGTGTTGCCTATGCAAGAAGGTGGTACGGTTCCCATGGACCCCATGATGGCTGACCCCATGATGGCTGATCCCATGATGGCTGATCCCATGATGGACCCTTCTTCAGGTTTTACTCCTGAAAACAATCCAGAAGCTGTGCAAAATGCAATGATGGCCGCCGCTGAAAACTTTGGCAACTTAGATGATGCTGATGATTATGAAAGCATGATCAATATGATCCGGGGCGATCAAGCTCCGATGGCAGAAAGAGTTAATGAGCTAGCTGAACTAGTTGGTTTAGAGGACGCCCAACAGACTCCGCAGTCCGTTGTTGCTCTTATACAACCTGTAATGTTAATGACTAATTTGGACGAAGGTATAGGAAGTATTGCACAAGGTGCGATGGATCAGGAAATGACCGGGGATATGGCCGGAGGTATCATGTCTACCGTCAATATGGATTCTGGACCTGAAATGAGCCTTGACCCTAACATGGACCCTCAAATGGGAATGGGGGTTGGTAACGAACCGCCTGTAAATTTTAGGTTTGGCGGCCCGGTCGCCAGAATGCAAGACGGCGGCGAATCAAGACTTTCCCAGTTGTTTGCAGAACAACAAGGTGTTTTAAATCAAAACTTTGCGCCTCGATCGGGTGTTGATGCTGATTTAGAACGTCAAAAAGAACTTACCGAAGCGCAAATGTTGTTTGATGTTGCCGGTACGGCCTTGGCATTTGCAACACCCGGATCTCGTCAGATGAGTCCTGCACAAAGATTAGCTGAAGCGGCCACTGAAACCAAACTTTTTGACAAACTAGGTGCTCGAGCACAAGGTCAATTCGAAGCTGAAAAAGCCTCTAAAGAAGCTTTGCGGTCTGAAAAACGCGACCTCGATTTATTAGCGTTTAAAGGCGCTCAAGATCAGCTAGATCGTGAGCTTCAAATGACTCCTGCTAAATTGTTTGATTTTAAAGTTGTTGATGGACAAATAGTTAAAACTAACAATAAAACAGGCGGTGTTAGTTTAGCATTTACCGGAAGAGACAAAATAGATTTTTTGACTATGGGCGACAACATCCTCGCCGCAAACCCTATTAGCGGCAACGTAGAAGTAGCTTTTACAGACACTTCTCCTAATTTAAAAGTTTTATCTAAAGGTCAACAAATTATAGATGCAGACACAGCCGAAGTAATTTACACAGCACCTGAAAACGCGCAATTGGAAAAAATGGGTAACTTCTTAGTTGACACTACTAATCGGACGCCTGACGGGAATGCCACTGTAATTTTTGAAGCGCCTGATTATGAAGTAGATGAAATAAACGGTCAGTTAGTTCAATACAAAAAAGGCGATCCCGATTCGGCGGTTGCTATCTTTGGCGAAGAAGGTATTGATATTGATCCTGTTTACATGGTCCAAACAGATATGAACACCGGTGTAAAAACCACTTTTGATGCTACAACGCCAAATGGTGCGGCTATGTTGAAAAACGCTAACCAAGCTAATCAACAAGCCGGGTCGACTGTATTTACAATAGGTAAATTAAGTTCAGATAAAACACCTTCTGCACAAGCATTCAACCTAGGCAGTGAAATAGTGCTAAGTTTTGATGGTGGAAGAACTTACGTAAACTCTTTGGGCGTTACAACGGCCATGCCTACTACCGGCGCCGTTCCTGTAAGTGACACCATCGCGTCGGAAGTAATGAAGAACCAACGCATATCGCAAAGAGCCGGTGAAGAATCAAATGCTTTTTACGATCGTTTTTATGAAGAGCAAGGTTATGAAGCAGAAGATAGAAAGTTGTTTAGAGATACCGCTAAAGCGGCTATGAATGGAACAGGATTTGCGGCTAAACTACGAAGTGCCGTAGATAAAACTTTAGGTCAACTAGGGGTTGACTACGGAGAAGAGACTGAAGCTGACAAGCAATATTTACGTGCAATTCGACAAATGACAAAAACCGCTCTAATTGTAAATCCACGGTTCCCGGTTGCTGAATTATCAAAAGTTGAAGATTTGTATCCAGATGTAGACAGTTTTTTTGTAAGCCCTGATTCTCAGGTTAATCGGTTAAGAGAGTTGAAAAGAGTTGTTCTAGCGCAAAAGGAACATAACTTAACCAAGTTAGCAGGAGGCGCTTTAAGTGCCGATGACAACGCTAAAGTATTAGCAAATAACCAAGAGATAAGTCGATTGTTGATGTATATAGGGCCTTTGGGCGTTGGGTCTACGTCTTACGGTGGTAATAAAGAAGAAATGGAAGCTTCATTTAAGAAATTGCAAGAAAAAGTAAGAAATTAAAGGTTTTTTGTTATGCAAGAAAACGAAATTCAAAATTTAAAAATTGATCCAGTTACTTTTTCTAAAGAAGAAATGGACGAATATGTTCAAAGGTTTTCTGATTACGAAGGCGGTCCGGCACGAGCTATTGCAGAAACTTTGGCTTCTGAATTCGAAACTAAGAATCCTGCTTTAAATTACAACTTATTAAAAAGCGGAAATTCCCCGTTATTTAAAGACCCTGATTACGCGGTTTTTGCAGACGGCTTAACTGATGAACAAATGCTTATGTTGTTTATTCAGGATGAGCAAGGAAATCCTATTAGAGAAAAAGGTTTTTTTGATGGGGGTGTTTCAAGAAGGGTTGTTCCGGCTACAACAGGTGCCGCGGGTTTTGCCGGCGGTTTTAAAGCAGGTGTTGCCGCACAATCTCCTATACCTCCCGCCGGTCCTGCGGCACTAGTCGCAAAAGCAGTCATTCCTGTTGCAACAGGTATTCTAGGATCTTTATTCGGATACACCGTAGGTGAGGAAGCACAAGAAGCTGTTATTGGACCAGAATCTCCTACATTACCTAGTGATCGTAGCGCCGTGGCCGCAGGTCAAACTTTTACGGACGTTGTGTCTGGGGTTTTAACTCCGGGAATGATGCCTAAAAATGTTGTATTAGGTGGAGGAGCTTATTTAAAAAATCTGAGCAAAATGCGCGAAGAAATGCTAACTCCTGAAGGAGCGTTGCGCTCAACAGGTGATGTTGGTGAGGATATAAACAGAGCATTTTCTCCTGAAGCAAAAGCCGTGCTCAATAAAGATCCTCTAGGAGCTCGATTAAATCGCGGGATAGAAAATTTTGTAGGAAGACAATCCGCAGATATGTCAGAAAAAGGAATTTTAGGGTTTACTAAAACTGAAGCTAAGTTTGGAGCAGGAGCCGCGGGAGGTGCTTATTTAGCAGAAGAAATTGCTCCGGGGTCAGGCGGTGCACGTTTTGCGGGTGAAATGGCCGGAGGATTAGGCAGTAATTTGGTAGTTTCCCCACTAATGCTTCTAGTAAACAATAGACAAAATATTATTGATGCTAGTAAATCAAAAGTTCGTGGTTTAACAAAATCAGGTCGACAGCAAAATGCGGTTAATCGGATTGCTGAAATATTAGAGGCTTCTGAAACAGAAGATCTTGCTGACATTATTCGCAGATTAGAAACTGCAAATTTAGGTGATTCCCTAGTAGATGAGGCGGGTCAAGTCATACCACAAACTGCCGCAATGAAAAGTGGTAGTCCTATTCTAATGGCAATAGAAGCTTCATTAGATCAGTTAGGATCAGATCTAGGTCAACAACGCTCTACCTCTTCCAAAGCAAGCATTCAGGCTATTAGGACTTTAGTAGTAGGTATGGCAAGGTCTGGAGATCAACAACAATTACAGGTTGCGGCTGATCTTGCACAAGATATTTTTACTTCTGCACAAACTAAACGATTGACAGAAGCTACAGATCGTGTACTTTCCGCTTTCGAGTCAGTAGAAGGACGTAATCCACAAAACAATATGCAATTATCTGAAAAATTGTATGATGTTGTTCGACAACAAATAAAATTTGCCAGAGCTAGAGAAAACGAACTCTGGAAAAATGTTAAAAATGTAACAATTCCTATTGACGACATAAGTGATGGATATAAACCTCCTTTTATAACCGCTTGGGATGATCTTTTACCGGATACGCCTGAAGCTAGAGATGAGGTTATAGGTCCTCTTCGTGCGTTAAATAAATTTGTAAATCGCAAAAGCGCAGAGTTTGGGTTAGATGCTGATGGGGTTCCTACAGCCGGTGCAACTTTATCTACCCGCGAGCTAACAGACATGCGTTCTATTGCTTTGAACGAAGCTAGAAAATTACGTGCTTCAGGTGACAACAACGCGGCACGAATTGCAGAAGAATTTTCTGAAAGTCTTTTGGACACATTAGACAACGTGCAAGGATTAACAAAAACAGGAGTTTTTGTCGATAATCAAACTGATTACGAAATGGCCCGAGCTTATTCTAGGTCTTTGAACGATACTTTTACACGTGCTTTTGCCGGAGAAGTTTTAGATAAATCTAAAAAAGGTGGAACTCGAACGCCGCCAGAATTACTCGCTCACAGATTGTTTCAAGGTGGCGCTGATCCTACTTATGTGCGAAGTGCGCAAATTTCAGAAATCGGCAACTTTGCAATAGAGCAAGGACTGCCCGATGCGGATCTCACTGTCAACACTTTGGCCGGCGTAACTGAAGCTTTATTAAGAAATGCAAGGTCTGCTACTTTTGATCAAAATACTGGTGCAATCAATCGTAAAGCTTTAGAAAAGTGGATGAATGCTAACGAGTCTGTGCTAGAACAATTTCCAAATTTAAAACGAGATTTAAATAATTCTTTATTAGCCGATCAAATGTTATCTGAAGCGTATATTACAAATAAAGCGCAAGATGCAGGTCTAAAAGGTCAAGTCACTTTCAAAAACTTGTTGAGCAGTAGCAGAGATGGTGGTACAGAGAGCCCTACAACAGCGGTTGCAATGGCGCTATCAAATGCTCAAAAAACGCCTATAAAACAACTTAATAATTTACTTGAAGTAGCAAATAGTCCGGCAGATGAGGCGTTAAGACAAGAAGCTCTAATAGGACTAAAGTCATCTATTTTGGAATGGGCTTTCACAAAAGGCGGTGCAACTTCTAAGGGTTTTAGCCCACAAGTTTTATTTAAAACTATGTTTGAAGAAATGCCGAAAGCTGAAGGACGTATTAGTTTAGCTGATTGGATGACATCCAATAATGTCATTGGTAAAGACGACTTAAAAAATCTTAAAACTTACGTTGCTGAAATGGTGCGTTACGAAGGCGCACAAGCTGACGGCACTTTAGATGAGTTAGTTGAAAGAGCCGGTCCTGTCCTTGATATGTATTTAGCGATATCCGGTTCTGTTTTAGGTACTGGAGTACAACGAGCCATGGGTATGGAAGGTGGTCCCGGATCTTTAATTGCGGCAGGTGCAGGTGCAAAAGCAATGCGTAAAGTTTTTGACGATTTACCGGCAAGTGCAAAAATAGATGTTATGACAGAAGTAATGGAAAACCCAAAATTGTTGGCCATGATGTTGCGAAAGTCTTCTACAGACACAGAAAAAACAAAACAAGCTTTAAACATACGATCTGCATTTATAGATGCAGGGATATTATATCCACTTCGTAGAACAATTCCGTTGACTACGAGTGACGAAGAGATAGTTATAGAAGAAGAAACTCAAGCGCCTGTGCAAGTACAACCACAAAGAAGTCCGCCGCCTGTACAAGTACAATCACAGCCGCCACCGGCTCCACAACTTCAAGTACCGATGCCACCTCCCACCCCGGCACCGGCACCTGTCGCGCAATCCACGGCTCCGAATCCGGGGCCCGTGGATCGCTCTATGTATGCGGCAATGTTTCCCAACGATGTTGCTTCAAGTTTGATTCGTCAACAGGGAATTGGAAGCTTGATGGGATAATGTTTTACAATATATTTAACGAGATACGATACATGGCTACAGTAAAAGAGGCGCTAATTCGCTTGGAAACACACGAAAAAGAATGTTTGGTGCGATACACCAACATCGAAAAAAGATTAGATCACGGGAAAGCTAAAATGGATAGGCTTGAGCTAATGTTGTGGGGCGTGTATCCTTTTATTTTAGGTGCTATTTTTATATCAAAAATGTTTTAGGAGAGATTTATGTCAGACGGTACTATTAGTATACCTACATGGGCAATGCCCTTTGTGATAAGTGGTTTAGGTGTAGCTATTGCTTACGGATCTTCTATGGCTCAAGCGGATGCCACTAAAGAAGAAGTCAAGCGTATAGAGGTCATTGTAAAAGAAACAGCAAAGCAAGCAACTGAAAACGGGCAAGCTGTTGCTGTGACGGAAACCAAGGTAGATGCCATTGTGGAAAGCTTGGCAAGACAAGAAAAAATACAAGAAAAAACTAACGAACAAATTCAAGCGTTGGTTGCGGCATTATTGGCTAAAGGATGAAACAAATAGCATTCGCCCTTGTGTTTTTTATGCAAGATGGGAGTGTTGACGAATCCTTAACTAGGTTGTATGCAAAAAAACATAACTGCCTATACATTTGCCAAGAGCTATCCAAGTCATCTATAAACTACACACCGATTAAGTGCACTTGCGAGGTGCGCTTTGTTGATGCTAAAACAGTTCTAATTCGATGAGAATTTTAGTTTTTGCATTAATGGTAGAAACATTGAACGCAGGGGTGGTGGTCGAGACAGAAGAGTTTGGACTTTTTCGGGATATACATCGATGTACGTATTTTAGCCGAGCTATATCGATGCAATCAAACGGCCAATGGGAAATCCCTATACGAAGTTTTTGCAAGCCTATGTGGCTAGACAAAGATACAGACAAAGAGCTCTTTTAAATGAACGTATCTATGCAAGATTGGAGTTGGGGTAGCGATACATGGAAGGGTTTATTTTTGGCGCTTATTCCTTTTTTTTGGACAATCTATATAGTAATTACTAGATAAAATTTATTATAAATATTTTCGCACAGAGGAACATGGATATGGCAGACCTTACTAAAGCTCAGACAAAAAAAATGATTAAAGAGTTGAAAAACGCATCTCGGCTTCACGCTAATCAGGCAAAAACTTTAGAAAAAACTTTGAAGAAAATCAAGAAAGCCAGTTCTTAGTGTTTTCACCGAGCACTTGACCTGCTAAATTTACTTTGTTCCGCAACGCCTGTAATATTTTTTCATCAATCGTGCCCGGCGCAACTAGATCTATGTACGTCACTGCTTTCTTTTGCCCTATTCTATGCGCACGATCCTCAGACTGTAGCCTTATCTCCAAGTCATAGCTGTTACTGTAATAAATGACCGTGTTTGCTTCGGTCAGAGTAATGCCGTAACCTCCTGTTTTTGGTTGCCCTACAAAGAATCGTAGTTCAGACTCGGGCTTCTGAAACTCCTCTACAATGTTTTGTCGTTCATCTTGTTCCGTATCTCCATAATAAGTAGCCACGGCTCCCGGTCCAAATTTATCTTGCAAACTTTTAGCTATCTCTTTGATATCATGCGTGTATGAAGCCCAGATAATAACTTTTCCCTGTAGCTCGTCTGTAATTTCCAAAAGTTCTTTCATTCGGTTGTTTGGTAATAACTCTATTTCTCCATCATCTGGTTGCAAAAATCCGCAACAGATTTGTTGTAACCTCATAATTTGCGTTAACACACTAGCGGTCGTAGCAAGCTCTCCGCTTTCTAGTTTAGCAAGAGCTAGCTTTTTCATTTGGTTATAAACCCTAATTTGTTCGTCAGTAAGGGTAATGTCTCGACGTATGTACAACTTTTCTGGTAAGTCTAAACAATCTATTTTAAGCACTCTGTTGCTAAACTTATCTAGTTTCTCGTTAAGCTCATCTAACCGACGGTAACCCGTAATTTCTTGAAAACTACGTTGTCCCATCACCCGGCGTTGCACAATCGAGTACCGACTTTGAAATGCAAAGTAACTATTAAACCCTAAAGCCTTGTCTGTCAGAAACAAGCACTGGCTAAACAAATCCATTGGGCTTTTTGTGATCGGACTTCCGGTTAGTATCCTGCGATACTTGCTTATCTTATTCATTCCTATAATGTTTTTAGTCCGTGCGGCTTGTCTGTTTTTGATTGTGGTCGACTCATCAACAATCACTAGGTTTTGTGGGTTTTTGTTTAAAAATTCGTAACCTTTTCGTGCGGCTCTCGGCGTTGAAAAAGCTTCTGTGTTCATGACAAATATTTTAAGATCCTCGTGATCTCTGTATATAAAATCGTCTAACTCATCGTTATATTTTCGTGCAGAACTAGGTGTCCAACGTAAGATAGATTTCTCTATGCGGTCAGGCACGTGCGTGGGTATCTCACCACGGATCCAATTGTCATAAACTCCTTTTGGAGCTATGACTAAACATGCTTTTATCTTTTTTTCTTCGTACAACATAGACATTGTGTCTAACGCTACTTTAGTTTTACCCGTTCCCATTTCCATCAATAAAGCGTAAAACGGTTTGTCCCACGAGTCCGATAATGCTTGACGTTGGTGTGCAAAAGGTTGCGTTTTGTACTCAAAATTATTTATTTTTTGCATTTAATAGATTTCTCCTTGACATGCCCGAAGTATAAGATAATATATGGCTTTGTCAAGACCCGATAGGTGTCTTTAATAACGATGGAGAAAACGCGATGAACGACATGTTAGAAATGATGGAGGAAGATTTTGTCAAGAATCTTGCAACATCTGTAGAAAAACTCGATCAGGAGGGCCTTAATTCTGTGGCCGGCATTGCTCGAGCGATCCGTAGCAAAGAGGATATCATCTCGCATCTTGAGCAAGAACTCAAGGAGCAAAAGAAAGAACTTCTCAAACTTACGGATGAAGATATGCCCGCGATGCTTGCGGAAATAGGCATATCAAAATTTTCACTAGACGACGGATCTGAAGTCATAGTGAAGTCAACTTACGGGGCATCAATCCTAGTCGACAATCGTCCTCAAGCCTTTGAATGGTTACGAGATAAAGGTTACGACGACATCATCAAGAACACTGTTGCATGTCAGTTTGGTCGTGGAGAAGACGATAAAGCGAGTGCTTTTGCATCCTTTGCAGAGAAAGAAGGTTTCTACGCAGAGCAAAAAACTGAAGTACATCCGCAAACCCTGCGAGCGTTTGTCAAAGAACGTGTTGAGGCAGGAGACGAGTTTCCGATGGAATTATTCGGAGCATGGGTTGGGCAAAGAGCTACTATAAAGAAAGGTAAAATCTAATGGCAGAAGCAAAATCAGTGGCGCAAGCCAAAAGCAAAGAACTATCCATGGACGTAACTTCGTTGTTTGAAGAAGATGCGGGCTTGGGTATGGAAAACATGGGACAGGAAGATTTAGCATTACCGTTCCTTAAAGTTTTATCAGGCAATGATCCTTTATTGGATGATTTAGAAGAAGCCCGTAAGGGCGACATTGTCAACACAGTAACAAACAAGGTTTACAAGGGCGGTAATGGCGTTACGGTAATTCCTTGTGCATATCAGCGTCGGTTTATCCAGTGGAGTCCACGTGGCGAGGGCAGTGGAGCGCCTATCGCAATTTACGATCCCTCGCAAGAGCGACCGAAGACCGAGCGTTCTGCTGATGACAACAAAGAGTATGTTGTCGGTGGTACTGGGGATTACATAGAAGAAACGCATCAGCATTTCGTTGTGGTGCAAAACGATGATGGTTCTGCCGAGACTGCATTGATTGCAATGAAGTCGACGCAACTGAAAAAGTCACGCAAGTGGAATTCCATGATGCAATCTGTACAAATGCAGGGCAAGAATGGACCATTCAATCCACCACGTTTCAGTCACGTGTATCTTCTTAAAACTGTAAAGGAAGAAAATAGCAAGGGCAGTTGGCACGGTTGGGAGATGAGTCGTGTAGAGCCTGTATCTGATAAGGGTACTTACGTTCGTTGTAAAGAATTCGCTGAGAGCATTACGCTTGGCGAAGTTGTCGTCAAGCATTCAGATGACAGTGAAAATAGCGGAAGCAACTCTGTTTTTTAAAAGTTGTATGTAAGACGAGGGGCGGCAGAGGCCGCCCTTTTTTACCACTTAGGGATAAAGGCACGTGACGATGATTGAAAAATTCATGACCATTTTTGATGGTCTGCAAGAAGCCTACGGTACATTCAAGATAGAAAAACAGGCCGCCAATGGTAAGGCGCAGGGTAAAGCGCGATTGGTCCGCGAACCACGCACAAAAATATTGTGGGAACATCATCTAGTTGGAAAAAATGGAATAGGCATAATTCCAATCAATGAACATAATGATTCAAAATGGGGTTGTATTGATATAGATCAGTACCCTCTCGATCACAAGTTGTTAGTCGAAAAAATTAAAAAATTAAAATTACCTTTGATTGTGTGCCGCTCTAAATCTGGCGGTGCGCACTGCTTTCTATTCACTCAAGATTGGGTAGAAGCTAAGGATATGCAAAAGACCTTGCAAGCTATGAGCGCGGCGTTGGGATATGGTGAGAGTGAAATATTCCCAAAACAAGTCAAGCTTCACCTCGACCGGGGTGATGTCGGTAACTTTCTAAACCTTCCTTACTTCAATGCAGAAGAAGGTCTACGTTATGCAATAAAAGATGATGGAACCTCCGCTACACTTCAAGAGTTTTTTGATATGTACGATGCACGTGCGCAGACTTTAGAACAACTGCAAGCTTTGCAGGTTGTGGATAACTCACAGTCTTCTTTGTTAGCGGATGGTCCACCGTGCTTACAAATACTGTGTACCAATAAAATCTCAGAGGGAGGGCGAAACAACGGGTTGTTTAACATTGGTGTTTATCTGCGCAAAGCATATCCAGATTCGTGGGAGGCGGAGGTTCTTAGTTATAACATGCAGTACCTTGTTCCCCCTCTGCCGTTGAATGAGGTTAATCTAGTTGTTAAACAACTGCACCGTAAAGATTATGCCTACAAGTGTAATGATGCTCCAATCAATTCACACTGTAACAAAGAGCTTTGCCGAACTAGAAAGTACGGCGTGGGTGCGGCAATACAGGGCGCGTCCATTGCAAACCTTAGAAAGTATGATTCTACACCTCCGGTTTGGTTTATGGATGTTAACGGCGAACCTTTGGAGCTTGATACTGAAGGGTTGATGAGTCAACCGGTCTTCCAAAAAGCATGTATGGAGCAGTTAAACTTTATGCCGAGATCCGTACAGAAACAAACATGGGAAAGCCGCATTAGTGCTTTGCTTACCGACATGAAAGACAACGAGTCTGCAATTATCGAAGTGGCGCAAGATGCCAGTTCAGCAGGACAGTTCTACGATTACTTAGAAGAGTTCTGTCGATTTCTACAACAAGCACAAGATAAAGAAGAGATCTTGCTCCGCCGCCCATGGACAGATGATGAGACAAACCTTACTTATTTTAGGTTGCGGGATTTTGAAAGTTTTTTATCTAAAAACAAATGGTTTGTATACAAGAGTCACAAGATTGCGCAGAGGTTGCGCGACATTAACGGGGAGAGCACGGTGTTAAAGATAAAAGGTAGGTCTGTACGGGTTTGGTCAGTTCCGGCATTCGAGTCAGCAGACATTGATATCACTACGCCGAAATTTGGTGGACAAAATGAGGTTCCATTTTAATGAAAGAAATAGCAAGAAACCAAGAGATTTACAGGTTGCGTGTTGAAGAGCACATGACCCTAGCGGCAATAGGAATAAAGTATAACCTAACTCGAGAGCGTATTCGGCAGATAGTCAATCAGATGAAGACTTATGTTTAGGATATTTGGGCCTCCCGGTACAGGCAAAACCACTACTTTGCTGAACATGGTAGACGGTGCTCTTGAGTCAGGCATACAGCCCATGGACATTGCTTTCCTAGCGTTTACCAAAAAAGCCGCAACAGAAGCAAAAGAGCGGGCCGCCGCACGATTTAATCTAGATCCTAAACATGACCTATTTAACTTCCGTACTCTGCACAGTCTAGCGTTAACGATGTCCGACATACGCGGGGATCAAGTTATGCAGAATGAAAACTACAAGGAATTATCTAACGTCACGGGGGTCAGTCTATCTGGATCCAACAGTTCTAACTTTGATGATGACCTGCCTAGTGTTAATAAATCAAGTGATCCGGTGTTAGGTGTGATTAATTTAGCAAGACTGCGCAAGGTACCTTTGAGAGATCAGTACAATGTTAGTCGGCTCGAGGAGTCTTGGAACTTAGTTAACTATGTGGATAAGTCTTTGCGCGAGTATAAGCAAAGGTTTGGCTTGTATGATTTTACTGACATGCTCGCTGTATTTGCGGAGCATGGAGATAGGGTATGCCCAAGCTTTAAACTGACGTTTTTAGATGAGGCACAAGATTTATCACCATTGCAATGGGATATCGCTCATATGCTAGATCGAAAGTCTGACAAGATGTATTGTGCAGGAGATGATGATCAAGCTATTTACCGGTGGGCAGGGGCAGATGTCGATCAGTTTATTAACCTACCCGGAGGTTCTGAAACCTTATCACAATCTTATCGCGTACCACGCTCAGTTCACCGTATTGCCGAAGGCGTTGTAAAAAGAATTAACCGACGTTTTCCAAAGAAGTATGAGCCCAAGACAGAAGAGGGTATTGTGTCTCGTATATCAACCCTTGCATCTGTAGATATGGCAGAAGGATCATGGTTAGTGTTATCGCAAGCAGGATACCTTTTACAGCCCGTTGTGGCAGACCTCAAGGCAAACGGTTACCTTTTCAACTATCGCGGCCACCGGTCCATATCTTCGCGAATAAGCGATGCTGTGAATGGTTGGGAACAACTGCGTAAAGGTAATCAAGTTACTGGTGAAGTAGCACGTAAGATATATGGGTTTATGTCTATCAAGACTCGCATTACGCGGGGCTTTAAAAAGCTTCCCGGGTTACTGGATGAAGACCTTGTTACATTGGGACAACTGCAAAGCAATCACGGGTTGCTAATTGACAATGATTTAATCTGGCACGAAGCTATGGATAAATTACCCGAGACAGATCGGGCTTACATCATTGCAATGTTGCGCAGGGGTGAGAAGTTTAACGGCGAGGCCCGCATCACAGTGTCCACGATCCACGGGTCAAAAGGCGGCGAAGCTGATAATGTTGTATTATTCACGGATCTGTCCCCGGCGGCAGATGATGAGATGAGAATGAATCCAGATGATATGCATCGGGTCTTTTATGTGGGTGTCACTCGCACAAAGCACACTTTATTTATTGTCGAACCTGAAGATATGAGCAGAAGTTACGAACTGTAAGGAGGATACAATGTTAAGAGCAGATGGTTACAACAGTGCAATTATGGGTATCGTTCAGAGATGCGGTCAGGATCCTGTAATCTTGTATGACACCGACAAGATAATACAAATCTTGGTTTACGATGACGGCATGAGCGAAGATGAAGCCATAGAATATTTTGAGTTTAATATTTTAGGCGCGTGGGTAGGAGATGAAACACCTGCCTTTTTCTCGAAGTCTAGCCTTGCTGAGTTAGAAGAGATAGGGGATGTTCTGTGAAAAGTCAAGAAATAATTTATGAGGGAATTAACTTGCAAAACACAAAAGATGAAATGATTTCGCAACCAGATCATTACGCGGACTCTGAGATAGAATGCATTGATGCAATGGTTTCTGCATTTGGTCAAAAGAATGTAAAAATTTATGCGGAGGTTGCCGCGTTTAAATACATTTGGCGAATGAATCGCAAACATCAAAGCTCTGATCAGGATAAAAAGAAAACAATCTGGTACCTGCGGTACTCCATGGGCGATGACCCAAGGAAAGATTGATGTTCTTGTACAGTTTTTTAATCTTTTTAGATTGCTTGGTGCTCGTGCTGTTTATACAAAACATAATTGATATCCGTCGATTACTCAAAGAGAGGAAGGACAAATGAGTTTACAAATGGCTATGTTTACTCCGAAGACAGAATGGATTCCGCCAACAGAATTGCCCGACTTGACAAGTGCTACGCGCATAGCAATTGATGTTGAAACAAGGGATCCTAATCTTAAAACCAACGGACCCGGATGGCCAACTGGCGACGGCGAGGTCGTAGGTTATGCTATTGCGGTCGACAATTGGTCAGGCTACATACCTATCCGGCATAAAGGCGGCGGTAATCTAGATGAGCGCATCGTTAACAAATGGCTAAAAAAAGTGTTCGAGTGTCCGGCAGAGAAGATCATGCACAATGCACAGTATGATCTGGGTTGGATTTACAGAATGGGGTTCACGGTCAACGGTCGTATCATCGACACTATGTTGATCGCATCTCTATTAGATGAAAATAGATTTAGCTACACGTTAAACGCCCTAGCATACGACTACCTTAACAAAACAAAGTCAGAGAAAGCATTAGTCGAGGCGGCTCGCCAGTTTGGTATCGACCCAAAAGCTGAGATGTGGAAGATGCCCGCCATGTATGTCGGTCCATACGCAGAGGTTGATGCTGAGTTAACACTGGAGTTATGGGCTTACTTTTCCGTGCAACTAGGCAAAGAAGATCTATGGCCAATTGCTAATCTTGAGCTTGACTTGCTCCCCTGTCTAGTTGACATGACGATGCGTGGTGTACGCATTGATACGGACAGGCTAGAGCGAACAAGAGATCAAATTCTTAAACGCGAGAAAAGCGTTATCAAACAAATTAAAGACGTTACCGGGTCCAACGTAGAGATATGGGCGGCGCAATCTTTGGCAACAGCGTTTGATAAAGTCGGAGTTAGTTACCCAAAGACAGAGAAAGGTGCACCGTCGTTCACGAAACTGTTTTTACAAGACCACAAGCATCCACTAGCACAACTGATTCTTGAGGCGCGAAACCTCAACAAGACCTCCGGGACGTTTATCAATACCATCATGAAGCACTGCCGCAATGATGGACGCATTCATAGTCACATAAATCAAATACGATCGGATGATGGGGGAACAGTGTCAGGCCGCATATCAATGTCCAACCCTAACTTGCAACAAATCCCGGCCCGCGACCCGGTGATCGGACCCATGGTACGCTCGTTATTTTTACCTGAAGAAGGGGACCAGTGGGCGGCAATAGACTTCTCGCAACAAGAACCACGCATCTTGGTGCACTATGCTCACGTGTATGGAAAGATGAGGGGCATAGAACTAGAAGCCTGTAAAGAATTTGTAGAAGGTTACAAGCATGATCCAGACATGGACTTCCATACAATGGTAGCTGAGATGGCTAACATCTCCCGCAAGCAAGCCAAAACAATTAATCTGGGTATGATGTATGGCATGGGTGTTAACAAATTGTCTGAGCAAATGGACATAGAAGTTGCAGAAGCCAAACAATTAGTAAGTCAGTACCACTCCCGGGTACCTTTTGTCAAGGGTTTAATGCAAGGAGTAACAAATAGATTGAATGATAAAGCCAGTGCCGGGTCCATCCGGTCTATCTTAGGCCGCAAATGTCGTTTTGACTTGTGGGAACCAGATACTTTTGCAATGAATAAAGCAATGCCATACCGGGATGCGGTTAAAGAGTATGGTGAAACAACCCGACTAAAAAGGGCTTACACTTATAAAGCATTGAACCGTTTGATACAGGCTTCCGCGGCGGACATGACTAAAAAAGCAATGGTAGATATATACAAATCAGGGCGCCTACCTATGATACAGATACATGATGAGGTAGCTATGTCGGTCAAAAACCGGGAAGAAGCCGTAGAGATTGCAAAAATCATGGTAGATGCTGTACCTCTTGAGATTCCTAGCAAGTGTGATGTTGAGATAGGGGGATCGTGGGGCGAAGCTGAGTAGTCTTTAGTTGCTTTATTATATATACTCCTATATAGTCTCAGACATAGGTAATTGGGAGTGTAAAATGGACACAGAAAAATGGAAAAGTGTGCTTGTTCCAAAAGAAGTTTATGAGGAAATCAAGCTCAGAGCTAAAACAGAAGGGCGTACAATTAGCGGTCAGCTACGTGTTATGTTTAGTTCTTACAAAGAATCTGAAAAATTAAAAAAAATTTATAAAGATTGATTATTTCTGTACTAATCCCATATTATCGCGTATAGTTTACTCCGTGCTCCGTAGGCACTAAGTGGTCTAAAAAGGTCCTCGTAATGTTATTCATTGCGGGGGCTTTTTTTTGTTGCAAAGTCCCATATTATCCTATAGAGTCTTACTACTTTTTAACTTACGGAGTGCAAAAATGAGCGAGAAACAATTTGTTGATGGTCTGATGATCAAAAAACCTAATCCCAATGCGCCTGATTGGATAAAATTTAACGGATCTATCAAACGTGAGGACATGATCACGTGGTTAAACTCGATGACCGGGGATTGGATTAACATACAGGTTTGCGAGTCTAAGTCTGGAAAATGGTATGCAGAGGTTGACAATTGGAAGCCAGAAAGTCAAGGTGGTCAATGATGAGCTTTGGAAAACCTAGAAAAAAATTTAGTTTAAACACTGAACTTTTATTGCCAATGCAAGAATCAGAAATGTCGTGGAAAAAAGCTGATAGTATTATTGATGAACTTATCAGCCGGGAAGCTGAAGAGCTTGATAAGAATGTGCTTAATCAGCGCGACGTTATTAAAGCTAAACAATTACGTGAAGCTTGGAAAAGATTGCGACAAGGATAATTATGAATATTAATTCGGAAGATTGGGACACTGTTTTGATGACAATGCATAAAATGTTACCAAAAAATATGGACGATGCGTTGCTCGTGGACCTGATTCACTTCGTCCTTGTGCAATACAACGTGGATTGGCCTCGCGCCCTACGGATCATGCATATTGTTTGTGATTTACATGCAACACATACCGGGGAGAAGGTCATATCTGACAAAAGCATTCACTAGAGAGGGTTGCTATGTTAGAGGGTATATTAAGTATTGTTGGTTTGTTATTTTTTATGGCGTGTTTACAAGGAGCTTGGCTCATAGTCCAAGATAAAGAGGAAGCTTGGAAAGCACGTAACACCAAAAATGGGGAGTAAAACAGCCCGGTGAGCGGTGGCGTCGGGTATTCCTCTTTTCCTCGGAGAAGTTCAAAAAAGGGCAGATGCTGTGTCGGTCCCCAAAGTCAGATTTCATTCCGATCAATTTGTCCAACCACCGCTTTATAACTTTTAGTTATTAAAATATTTTTCTTATTCCAAAAAGATATAACCGTAACTTGACAAAATCTTATACTTTGATATAATAGCCTAGTCAAACAATGATTTGACATGTTCTTTAACAATGTGGATAAACCACTTAACCAGTTCTACGGAGATTTACCTATGGATATTAAAAAAGACTTTTTGGCTTATATAGACTGCGGCGGTTGCGGTACTTGGGGTAGAGACAAAAACCCTAAAGAGGCTGTCGGACTTGCAATCAAAGCTTTCGTTCGAGACTTTTGTACCGATTCTGGAACCAACACCGGGAAAAAGTTAATAATAGAAGTTGCTGATGTAACAGGCTATGACAAAATCAATTTCGGAGGGAGCCGGGGCATCTGGTCCGGTGATGGTGATGATAAGACGTTCGACAGTGTGTGGTATACAGCCGTCGTTCCCGCCAAGACCCACAAGAAGCAGGTGTTGCACGGCAGACCTTATCAGGCGTTACTCAAGAAAGCTTTGAGTGAAATGGAAGCCCTGCCATCAATCGAAGATGAGAGTGACGACATACTCATCCAAGATGGATTGCCTTTATAAATTAACCGCCCCTCCCCGGAGGGGCATCTTAACTAGGAAATTGATATGAAACATACAGCAAAAAAGATAGCGCCGGGTAAGTATGAGTACCGCGGTTATATCATTCAAAAGGCAGGAAAAGAATGGCAATATGTTCAAAAAAAATATGGAACTCAAGTTGTAGCTTACAAAAAAACTAAAAAAGATTGCATATTGCATATCGATTTAGTGACAGTGTGGAAAGACACTAACCGTAAACTTAGTGCCATAAAGTAAACCAACCGCCCCTCCCCCGGAGGGGCATCTTAACTAGGAGTAATGCAATGGAAGAAGTAAAACGCAAGCGCGGTAGACCACCAAGTGGTCTTACCAAAAACGAACTCTCACAGCGTTCTAAAATAAAGCGTGAAACCAAAAACATCACCATCAATGGTGAAGAACTACTTAAACGATTTCTGGATTATAAAAAGCTTGAGTCCGGGTCAATCGGGTTTGAAATAAATAACTCGCAGTTCCTCGCCGTCCTTCTCAACACGTGGATAAGAAGCAAAGCCCAAAACGCTACGGAGGATGAGTCATGAAACTAGAACTAGCGCAATGGGAAGTGATGTTCGCCCTAACAAACTACATCAAAGAAGAATACGGCATGGAATGCGACCTCACAGATGGAATCGACGAAGCATCTATCCAATACCAAAAACAAATAGTACCACCAAAGAAATACAAAAATGGACGACCCATCAAAAACGAACACGGCTACCCCGTACTCGACTACAAAAACGCAACTTACGAAGACAGGATAATATCATGGGGAGAAACAGACTCGATAGCCGTGTACCTAACCTCAATCCCATAACCAAAATAAGCCACTGCAAACCATGCCGCGGAATGGGATACATGCATAAAAACTACGAAATTGTGAAATGTGTAACCTGTAACAAGTTCAAAACAGATTTAGAAGCAATTGTCTATTTTGAAGAAGGCGGCACGTAAGGCACGTAGTCCGCGGCTCACAGCCCCTTTCGAGGGGCTTTTTTGTATCTGGAGGTTACAAAGTTACACGGTTACATATATAGAGCCAAAATTTAAAAAAAAAAAAAAAGTTAAAATATAGGTGTAACCGGTGTAACCGGCGTAACCGGGCCTTTTTTGTGAGAAAATTCAACAACTTGCGGGTTACATATTTGGTTACATATTTGAAAAGTAAAATGTAACCGTAAGCAGATAATTGCGTTAAAGCCCCGAAAATTAAAAAAATATAAAAAAGAGTTAGATATTGGTATATATAAAGGATTATTTTTAGGTAAACTATCGCTTATTAACTGGAGTATCGAATGTCTAAGAAAGCCCTGCCGAAATCCGCACCGGTTGTCGAGAAGAAAAAGTCTGGAAGACCGCGGATAAACAAGAATTCTATCCTGACTCGCAAGCAAGAACTTTTTGTTAAAGAGTTGGTTAGCAAAGATGGACAGATAACTTTGAGGGAAGCCGCGATCAACGCGGGTTATCCGGCATCGTCCGCGCACACTAGAGCCTACGAACTAACTAACCCCCACATTTCTCCTCATGTTGTCAACGCGATTAAAAGTTATCGTAACGAACTAGACGAAAAGTTTGGCGTTACATTCCAACGGCATCTTAGAGATCTGCAAAGCATAAGAGATCTGGCTATACAAAATGGTGCATACTCTGCCGCAGTGCAAGCCGAGTATCGGCGGGGACAAGCTCATGGTGATATTTATGTCAGCAAGTCTGAGATCAGGCACGGCAGTATCGATTCGATGAGTAAAGAAGAGGTGGAAAAAGCTTTAATGGAACTAAAGGATCAATATGCCCCGGTCACCATCGACATTACACCCGAGTCCAATAACACCAGTAACCGTGACAAAGCGAGAAGCCGCCTTTTATCAGCAGATGAAGACCGCGGCGAAGACATCGAAGACGCGACGCCTGTCGTTCACTAGAATCGAAACAGTCGCAGTTCCGGGAGTTCCTGATTTATTGATTTGTGATGAATCTGGAAAGTTTCATATGGTCGAGCTCAAGTTTATTACGGGCAATGCAGTTAGTCTAAGACCGCATCAAGTGAGTTGGCTTACAAAACATGATCACAGTAGTAGTTGGGTGCTAATTAAGAAACAAAGAAACAATCTCGAACAATCAGAGTTGTACCTTTATAAAGCTAATCAGGCGATTGACATAAAAATGGACGGCATAAAAACCGAGGCGGTGTTAGTACAAGAACAGCCTTTTGATTGGACGGAAGTATTTAACTTGATTTGTCCGCCATAATCGCATAATATCGTATACCCATTAACTTAACTTACGGAGGACAGAATGGATTTGTTAGGAGATAGACGAGCCAAACAAAAAGCACAAGTTTTGACAGTCTTGGGAGCGTTGGCTTATGAGACCGAGAACTTGATAGAATCAGAATCATCGTCAGATGAAGTTATACACAGTGTGCACGAATTGGCGTGGTCGTTGGTGCATGTTTCAAGAGAACTAGAAACGGAGGATGCATAAATGTGGGAATGGATATTGAGTTTGTTTGGTTTCAAAGAAGAGCCGGAGGTCGAGACAAAACCGCCGGAAGTAAAAAAAGAAACTGAACTAAAAGCGAAGACCGAGGTCAAATCTAAACTAAAAGCTAAACCAAAAGCAAAGAGTGAGGTCAAACCGAAGGCTAAAGCTAAATCAAAAGCCAAAGCCAAAGTTAAAAACAAGCCTGTATTAAAGGCGGTAAGATAATGTTTATAATTAGTTTTTTTATCGAACTTTTTTATGGGAAGGATGCCGTCGATAATTACGAAAAGAAAAAGAAACAACCGAGAATTAAACCGAAACGCCGGAAACAATGAACCCCTTAATATTTGCCTGTCTACTTGACGGGCTTTTTTTTGTGCGGTAATATGCGATAAGTCTTATATAACTACGGAGCCAATTAAGATGAAACTGTTAAACATTAGTGGAGCAAATACTAAAATTGCAAAAACAATTAAGACCGGGGGAGACATACGGGTTGCTAGTCTGTCTCTGATGCCTGACCGAAAAATTTGTGCCGGCAGTAAAGCGGCGGGATGTTTCGAACCCTGTTTAAAATCTAGTGGTAGAGGAGTATTTAAAAACGTCGCAAGTGCAAGACAAAAGAAAACAGATTTTTATCTCTCAGATTCGCAGGGATTTCTCAAGCAATTACGATCAGAGTTAACTAATTTTGACAAACTTTGCAAACGTCAAAAGCTTGCAGGTTGGGTGCGATTAAATACTATTTCTGATATAGCATATGAGGACCACGGAATACCCCAAAGTTTCCCCGATTTAAACTTTTACGATTACACAAAACGCGCTAACCGGTTAGGAAATACACCAGACAATTATAAATTAATCTTTAGCTATAGCGGTCGAAAGCAGTATCAAAAAAGCGTTATGCAAAGACCGCACAATGTCCCGATGGCGGTGGTTTTTCGCGACGGTTTACCGAGTCATTGGAATGGTCAACCCGTCATCGACGGCGATCTTTCTGACATTGTCAACGTGAAATCCGGCGCTGTAATAGTTGGATTACGTGCGAAGGGTAAAGCTAAAAAGGATACTTCTGGTTTTGTTGTCGATTCCAATTTAATAGCAATCGGAGGTTAAAAAAATCCGTAGGACTAGCCCGCCATCGCGCGGGCTTTTTTATGGAGCTTTACTTATTATATAAAAGTCCTATATAATCCCATACGTGGAATTAACCACATAACTACGGAGTAATAAAAAATGTCCATTGAAATAAAAAGTGATTTAGATTATTTAGACCAACTAGCCGCTGATTCTATTGCCGAAGGGCGCGAGGAAATAGCGAAAGATTTTAGAGCCGCCGCGCTAGACATTAAGAATTTATCGGAGGAGGCGAAAAGACGCGAGGAACGGAACGAGGAGCTCATCGAGAGATTAAACACTCTAGAGGGTAACGCCGGCGTCGTTCTGATTAATGAGTTAGAGAAAATGATCGACCGCAAAATATCGGAGCGGCTAGAAATTAATGGAAGCACTGATGACCACGTTGAACGCATATTAAGAGAGTTAATTAACGGCGGAGACGTATGTGTTGATGTTGATTACACAAATCTTGAGCTCGAACTAACCCTATCGTGCTAAATAATTTGCGTAGGACTAAGCCCGCCGCGACGCGGGCTTTTTTATGGGTGTTTACTTTATACCCTAAACTCTTATATACTCTTATACGTGGAATTAACCACATAACTACGGAGTAATAAAAAATGTCAAACAATCAACAGATATTCAATCTTAGAACCTCAGATCTTGTACTGGATCGCACCATCAACCCAACGAAAAGCGATAAGTTGAAAAACGCTAAACCCTCAAACATTGTGGAAGCTTGCGGTCTTATCCCCGACTTTTTCGCTGATGCCTGTCTGGAGTGGGTAGACCGTGATAGTGATCTAACTCTTGAGGCCATTGCTGACAATATGGACCAGATATACGGATTCGGCGGATTTGCTTACCCTTATGATGGAACCGTCTCTGATGAAGGTATGTATATCAGCAAGCATGAGGAGGATGACCCGCTCCCTCCACTGGCTCGTTACGTGTTCGAAGGGAATACACCCATCTTCGAATGTTTTGTATATGAATACGCGATTACTGCGATACGTGATACGAGCACCGGTAAAACAAAGGTTGCGAGGTTTGACTAATGAACGACTCACAACAAGAAACTAAAACGACCGCGCAGTTATTACAATTCCAGTTGCAATGGTTAGGGGTGATGTCAATGTCTGGCCGCGAAGAGGAAGCCGATAAGTGTTATCAAAAGGCTCAAGAATATACGCAACAACTTATCGACGCCGGCCATTAAATACACCCAGTAACACTAGCCCGCTATAACGCGGGCTTTTTATTGCCTGTCTACTTATCCCCAAAGTTATTAACACCTGGACATTTAAGCAGCTACCCCAATCAACGCGGGCTCTAGCTTAATCTGTACAAAAAACGATCAACGCTCTTAGTTTGTATTGTGGATAACTACGTCACGTGTTTAACAGTTAAACAAGCCGCGCCATGGGTCGCGGTCCATTGCTCAAACGTATGAGCCAAAAACCGTGGGCGGCGGTCACTGGTCGACGGGTTGCGCACCCAGTGCCGTGTTCCGTGGTCCGTGGTCCATCCATCCGGGTCGATAACCGGATAAAATGCCCGGGTCCCCCGTGTATCGGGTCATTCGGCGTGGTCCATGGCTCGAGAATCGGCGCAAATCGTGCGCGGTCCGCGTGTCCGCGGGGACGAGGTCAAGGTCCATGTTTCTCACAAATATTTAATAAAGATTCCATATGAGCGTTAACTGTCTTATATTAGCGGGTAAAATCGCATATATTTGCATGTTCCACGTGGAACAATTTATTAGGGTCCCCCATGAAAAATTCGTATACAAGCATAAATGATGAAAAAAAATTAAAGTTAGAATTGCGTTTAGCGCAGTTAAAAAAGAATGAAATGTGTAGAAAAAATTTTTTAATTTTTGTAAAAAACATGTGGCCCGAGTTTATTGCAGGACGTCACCATAAAATTATTGCTGAAAAATTAGAACGGGTCGCGAGCGGCGATTTAAAGAGATTGATTATTAACATGGCGCCGAGGCACACGAAGAGTGAATTTGCGTCATTTTTGTTTCCTGCGTGGATGATGGGCAGGAATCCTAAGATGAAGATTATTCAGGCGACTCACACGACTGAATTGGCTGTAAATTTTGGACGAAAGACAAAAAATCTGTTGGAGACGGACGAATATAAGGAAGTTTTTGACAATGTAAAGTTAGCTTCTGACAGTAAGGCGTCGGGTCGTTGGGACACGAGCGCGGGCGGTATGTATTATGCGGTTGGTGTTGGGTCGAATTTAGCGGGTCGTGGTGGTGATTTAATTATTATTGATGATCCTCACTCGGAGCAAACGGCAATGTCGGCGGCGGGCTTTGATGATGCTTGGGATTGGTACACAGGTGGTCCTAGACAGCGTTTACAGCCCGGTGGGTCGATTGTATTGGTACAGACTAGGTGGTCTGAGAAGGACATGACGGGTCAGTTGTTGAAGTCTATGGCAAAAGATCCGTTGGCGGATCAATGGGAGGTTGTGGAGTTACCGGCTATTTTTGAGGATGGTAATCCGTGTTGGCCGGAGTTTTGGAGTCTTGAGGATTTGACCGCGGTCCGCGCTTCTATTCCTAATAGTAAGTGGAATGCGCAGTATCAGCAGAATCCTACGGGTGAAGAGAATGCTATTGTTAAGCGTGAGTGGTGGAATGTTTGGGAAAAGGACGAGGTTCCTAATTTAGAGTATGTAATTCAGAGTTATGATACGGCTTTTAGTAAGAGGGAGACGGCAGATTATAGTGCGATTACTACGTGGGGTGTATTTTATCCTAATGAATCTGGGACTCCGGCTTTAATTTTGTTGGATAGTAAGAAGGGTCGTTGGGATTTTCCTGAGTTAAAGAACAAGGCGATGGAGGAGTATCGTTTTTGGGACCCCGATACCGTCATTGTTGAGGCGAAGGCTAGCGGTATGCCTCTGACGCAGGAGATGAGAAATATGGGAATTCCTGTGGTTAACTTTACCCCATCTAGGGGTAATGATAAAGTTACGCGTGTACATTCTGTATCGCCTTTATTTGAGGCCGGGATGGTGTGGGCTCCTGACACTGTTTTTGCTGATGAGTTGATAGAGGAGGTTGCGGCGTTTCCTAATGGTGAGCATGATGATTTGGTTGATAGTATGACTCAAGCGTTGATGCGTTATCGTCAGGGTAATTTTGTGCAGTTGCCGACAGATGATTGGGAAGAAGAAGAAAACTCTGTTAACATGAGGGTTTACTACTAATTTTGGATTTGCTATGAGAGATCTCAACAGAGGGATTGAGTTTAGTATAGATCTGGCAGACAAATCAACTTACGATCATATGGCTTATGATCCGGATAAACGTGACGTAAGCTTTCCAAAAAAATATTTAACATATTTACCTTCGGCAACTCAAAGCGTTATAAAAAACTTGGATTACATGGTTCCGCATAACGAAGCGGTAGGTTTGATTAAAGAAGCGGCTGTTGAACGATTTAGTAGGTCACGTAAATTAAATGACCCGCAAGCTTTTGGTTTTCACGGAGGGGATCCTGAAGGTGTAAGCAGGGATTCTTTGCATGATTCTGCGATAGAAGACAGAGGGCGACGGTTTAGTGGGTCTGATCAAAAATTCGAAAGCTCGCCGAGCGTTTACAGAGCCGCCCTACCTAATTCAACACTTTTAACGCAAAAATATTATAGTAACAAGGGTAACAAATCTTTTCCTGCGGGCGCTAATACCGGCGGCAATGATACGCCCTTTGGAAGTTTTTTTCGCAATATGGATGAACCGCAAGTAAGCAGACGGTCTAGTGATTCCCATGCGTATTATGCACGGGCTCGTCCTCCATATAAAGTTAGACGGTCTCTTTCGGAAATATTGTACCCGGGTGTTGACTATGATAAAAGTATGATTCGCGAGGAATTGGTATTAGAAAGAGGTGCTTCTCCAGAAACGGAAGCCCATGAGCTTATTCATAGAGGTTTTCGTAGTCTACCGAATAATGTTTTGCCGGACAACACCAATGAATTCGAACACGAGTACATACACGATTTAGAAAGTGGCGAAGATATGAGTAAATATGATTACCTTATAGACGAGTTACCCTCTGGTGAAGATAAGGGTATAGTGGCTATAATGGAAAAAAGTAACGATAACGTCGAAAGCTATGGAGGAGAGGAAATGCTTGACGAAGAAGGTCTCGGTTCTTTAATAAAAACAATTGTTAGTAGTACTCAAGACGCGCCTGAGATAGAAGTTGCAATGACTGAAGCTGATCAAAGAGCTATGGTGCGTGAAATGGCGGCTACTGCGCAAATGTTGAGAAAAGCCGGGGCTCCTATTACTTCTGAGGAAGACGTTGAAAAGATACCTATGGAAATTTTAGATCAATTAAATACTATACTAGACCGTTCTCCAGAGGAATAAAAAATGGCTGAAGAAGATAACAAAACGGTAGGTAGTTTGATGGATAGAAATGTCCCATCTGAGCTACGTGAAGAGGATATAAGAGCAGAGATAGAGCTAGAAATACCAGATTCACAGAACGATGTTATGGAAATGGTTGAGATGGATCCCTCTATGGATGGTGAGATAGAGATGACGGCTGATGACGAGGGAGGCGTTTTAATTGATTTTGATCCGCAAGACACTCGTGGCTTTGGCAGTGATTTTTACATGAATTTAGCAGAAGAGATCCCGGATCGCGAATTGTCTAGGATAGCTAGTGATTTATTAGGAGAGTTTGATAGCAACAAAGCTAGTAGAGAGGAGTGGGAAGAGACTTATGCCAATGGTTTAGAGCTACTTGGTTTCTCTTATCAGGAGCGCACAATGCCTTTCCGCGGTGCTTCTGGTGTAACACATCCTCTGTTGGGTGAGGCCGCTACACAATTCCAAGCACAGGCTTTTAATGAGTTATTACCGCCTAGTGGTCCGGTGCGGACTGTTGTGATGGGCAAAGAAACGCGTCAAAAACAACAACAATCACAGCGCGTTAAGCAGTTTATGAATTATTACATTACAAGTGTAATGGAAGATTTTACTCCGGATATGGATCAAATGTTGTTTTATTTACCATTAGCCGGTAGTACTTTCAAAAAAGTTTATTATGATGAAAATTTAGATAGAGCCGTTAGTAAGTTTGTACCTGCTGAAAACTTAGTAGTACCTTATGAAACATCTGATTTAGAAACTTGTCCTAATATTACACAAGTTATCCGCATGTCGTTGAATGATTTGCGCAAGCAACAAGTTGCAGGTTTTTATTTAGATATAGATGTTATACCGGCGCAAGCAGAACTTGACTCTATTACAGAAGAAATTAACTTAATAGACGGTCTAGAGCCTTCTCAAATAGATTATGACTGCACTATTTTAGAGTGCCATGTTGATTTAGATTTAGAAGGCTACGAAGATTTAGATGAAAGCGGTGAACCTACTGGAATTAAAATACCATACATCGTGACGTTGTCGCAAGATAACGGTCAAGTACTTGCTGTAAGGAGAAACTATAACGAGGATGATTCTAAAAAACAAAAAATTCAATATTTTGTGCATTACAAATTTCTTCCGGGTTTCGGTTTTTATGGATTGGGTCTTATTCATACTATTGGTGGCTTGTCTCGTACTGCCACAGCGGCTCTCAGACAGCTCATCGATGCCGGTACGCTGTCTAACTTACCTGCCGGATTCAAGGCCCGAGGTATGCGAATTCGTGATGACGACGAACCGTTACAGCCGGGAGAGTTTCGAGATGTAGACGCACCGGGAGGCGCGATTCGTGATAGTTTGATGCCGTTACCGTTTAAGGGACCGGATCAGACGTTATTCCAGTTGTTAGGATTTGTTGTTGATGCCGGGCAACGGTTCGCGACTATTACAGATTTAAAAGTTGGCGATGGTAATCAGCAAGCGGCGGTAGGTACAACTATTGCAATGTTGGAGCAGGGCTCACGGGTCATGAGTGCTGTGCATAAAAGATTGCATTATGCCATGCGGTTGGAGTTTAAGATTCTTGGTCGCGTGATGCACGAGAGTTTACCTCAGACGTACCCGTATTCTGTTGCGGGTGATGATGCTTCTGTGATGGCTAGTGATTTTGATGATCGCGTAGATATTTTACCGGTTAGTAATCCTAATATATTTAGTCAAGCGCAACGTATTACGATGGCTCAGACTAAGTTAGAGTTGGCAGGTGCCGCTCCTGAGTTGCATAATATGCACGAGATTTATCGTGATATGTATGAAGCGTTGGGTGTGACTGATGTAGATCGGATAATGAAGTCGTTACCGGATGCCGACCCGCGGCCCACGGATCCTGCGCAAGAGAACATAAATGCGTTGGATATGATGGATTTGCAAGCATTTGAAGGTCAGGATCATCAGTCCCACATTATGGCTCACCTTATATTTGGTGGTACACCGTTGGTTGCTAACTTGCCGCCAGTTGCTGTAGCGTTGCAGAAGCATGTTATGCAACACGTTAAGATGGCCGCTCGAGAACAAGCGGCGGTAGCTTATATGCAACAGATGGAGGTTCGTGATGGCGAGCCGGCAAGTCCGGAGGAGATGTTAGAGATAGAGGCTTTAACGGCACAGTTTGTTGCACAAGGTATGCAAATGGTTAAAGATATGTCTCAGCAGTTAGCAGGTGGTGGCGAAGAAGCCGGTCCGGATCCGTTAATAGCATTGAAAGAGAAAGAATTGGAGATTAAAGCGCAGTCTGAGCAGTCTGATACTGAATTAGACCAAGGCAAGCTTCAATTAGATCAAGAGTCGTTACAAATGCGCAACCGTCAGTTTGGTGAGCGTATGGCGTCGCAAGAAAAGCAGACTCAAGCCCGTATTAGTGCGGCAAGAGAACGTGAAATTTTGAAACAACAAGGAAAATAAAATGGCTATGAAACCCACAAAAGCACCAAAAGCTGTAGAATATGCAGATATCAAAGGCCAAGGTCGTATACCGTATGGTAAGACTGCGGATGTTAAGGTACCGACAAGTATGACACGCATGACTGCACGAGGAATGGGTGCGGCTAAAAAAGGCGGTGGTTATTTAGGTTGTAAATAACCTGAAGATTTAACAGGGTTGGATTTGTAAATGTATAATTTTAATGATTATGGCAATTTTGGCGGTATTACTCCTGAGTTTTTAGCTAGAATGCAAGCGCAAGCGGCTGAAAAGTACGAGCAAAGTCAGCAAAATTTTGATCCACAAGTTCCTTTGCCCCCGCAAGATGATCCTTCTTTGTACTCTGACCCCAACTTAGGTGGCAATCCTCCGATGGTACAAGAGCCTGTTAAGGCTCCACCTGCGGGAATCGATTTTTCTAGCGGTGAGACGACTATACCTGCGGGTGTTCCGGGACGTTCTGGCATGGGTGGTATTGACTACTCTAGCGGTGAGACGACTATACCGGTGGGTGTTCCGGGACCTTTTGGCATGGGTGGTATTGACTACTCTAGTGGTGAGACGACTATACCTGCGGGTGTTCCGGGACGTTCTGGCATGGGTGGTATTGACTACTCTAGTGGTGAAGGTGGTATTGACTACTCTAGCGGTGAAACGACTATACCGGTGGGTGTTCCGGGACGTTCTGGCATGGGTGGTATTGACTACTCTAGCGGTGAGACGACTATACCTGCGGGTATTACCTTCGGAGAGAAAGTCGCTGACTATGCGCCTCTACCGACCGTCCCTGATCCAGTAACTGGAGGAATAGGGACACTACCTGCCGGTCAAACAGGAGAAACTCCTCCAGAACAATATTCTGATCCTTACATGGGTGGTAATTCTCGAGAAAGGGGAGAGACAGATGAAAATGGAGAACCGGTTTCAATTCCTCCTTTACCTCCAACATCCCCCAACGATTCCGGCCCACCTGCGGGCATTGATTACTCTAGTGGTGAGACGACTATACCTGCCAGTAATTTTGCTCCCTCTGGAACAGGTGGTATTGATTACTCTAGTGGTGAGATAACTATACCGCCAAATTTAGATCTAGATGAGGAGCCTGTGTACAGCGATCCTGATTTCGGAGGTCCCGATCTTGAGCCGGCTATTTTTGAGGATATAATTATTGATGATCCCTTAGAGGATACGGAAGCGGTGGTAGGAACTACACCGGATCCTACATCAGACCCTGCTGTCGATCCTGATCTTAAATCCGATGATCCCTTAGAGGATACGGAAGCGGTGGTAGGAACTACACCGGATCCTACATCAGACCCTGCTGTCGATCCTGATTTGTACAGTGATCCTGATTTAGGTGGAGGACCGGACCCAGATACCCCTGATCCTTTTGATGATTCAGATCCCGGCCCACGCCCTAAAGAAGATGTTGAAGTTGTCGTAGGTCCGGATCCAGTTGTAGTTGACGATCCAGTTCCTGATCC
>Ga0209337_1000473_pt1 | contig 32409 bp, 38 predicted proteins | sample LinPmetageLP53_FD_184044 | JGI IMG/M metagenome (GOLD analysis project Ga0209337, IMG submission 184044) | Marine viral communities from the Pacific Ocean - LP-53 (SPAdes) (version 2) | ecosystem: Environmental > Aquatic > Marine > Oceanic | place: Pacific Ocean | collected 2010-02-08
TGGTGCGAATCCTTTATCAATGAATCGAGTCATGAAGAATTAAAATTCGTTTTAATGCATGAAGCTTTGCATTGTACTTGGGCGCATCATCTTAGAAGAAATGATAGGAATCCAGAACTATGGAATATTGCTTGTGATTACACAATCAATGGCGAATTACATAGGAGCGGTGCAATATCATATTGGGATATGCCAAAAGATGCATTGTATGACAGCAAATATAGTGGAAAAACTGCTGATGAAATCTATGCAATTTTACTAAAGGAACAAGAAGAAAAATCAGAGCAATCTGATGGTGATTCTGAATCCGATAGTGAATCTGAAGATCAATCTGAAGATAACTCTGATGGTAGCGGGGACAGTAAAAAAGAAGGTGATGATTTAGCTGATGCTAATGAAGGAAAACCCTCTGATACTTCCCAAGCGGGCGGAGTTTGGGATGCAGTAAACCAAGATGGAAAACCATTAACTGAAATAGAAAAGGTTGATGCTCAAAGAGAATTGGCAAACAAAGTCCGATTAGCTGACAGCATGACTCGCTCTTGTGGGGATGGCTACGACAATTCATACAGTAAACGATTGAAAGAAATTGATGTAGAGGTTGCTAACTACCTTGAGAAAATTCAAGACTGGTTGGTTTCTGTTTTCCCCGATGAAACATCTTGGAGTAGACCACATAGAAACCATATATGGAAAGACAATACTTATAAGAAAGGAAACTATCTTCCGAGTAGAGTCAGTTCATCTATGGGTGGCACACTAGCTATCGCTATTGATTGTTCGGGTTCAACTCGCTATTACTTGGATGCATTTGCATCACAAGTTCAAGGGTTGATTGAGCAGTGCAATATAGAGAAAGTGAAAGTGTGTTGGTGTAGCACCATCGTTCATCATGATGAAGATGGAAATTATTGGGATGAGTTCGATATCTCTGCGGGTGAGTCTTTAGACTTGCAAGTAAGGGGTAGTGGTGGGACAGAATTAACTCCCATCTTTGAATTACTGAATAAGTATACCGATGATGTTGCTGACCTACAGGGTGTTATTGTTTTCACCGATGGAGAATTTTATGCAGTCGATGCAAAACATGAACCCGATATTCCAGTCCTATGGGCAACAACTGGCGATCTTGATGAAGAAGAAAACTTTGGAGAGGTGGTTTTACTACCTCCCCATTGTTTGCAAGCTGACTTAGATTTGGCTAGTTAGGATTGGAGCAAAAAAGGGGGGTTTTAAGGGTATGTTATGCCCTTATCACCCTCCTAACTTTGCTTTAAACGAGCAATGGTAAAGCCAATTTTTGTGAGATTCGCCTTAATAGCATTTGTTATGAATGTTATTAATGGGAATTATCCCGAATCATAATAGGAGAATAAATTATGAATGAACAAATAATCCATTATCTATTGATTGCTATTGCAACAATCGGATTGATTACAATTCCTTATGCGATTTATGCCATAAGACAACTTAATAACTGGAATACTAACTCAGTTATTATTGTCTTGGGTTTGGCATTTGTGTTGGTTAATTGTCTCTTTGTAGCGTTGGTTGGTTATGCAACTATTTTTGATGCATGGCACTTGACCATCAAGGAGGTTATCAATGGGTAGTGTTGATGAAATAAAGATCAAAGAAGAAAACATCCATAAGTTCAAAGGCTATCTTGACGATGATAAAATTCCAGAAAGGAGTTTTGGATTTGCTACCAGTCTGTTTGAACATTTTAAAAAGAAAGGTTATCTTTCTGATAAGCAATGGTTTCATGTTTTCAAATTTGTTGATCTAATTGATAATCCCCCTCCCCCTCCGAAACCAGAAAATAAATTGCCTAATATAAATGGTGTTTATTCTCTGATGAGAAGGGCGGTATCACCAAAAAGTAAATCATTTCCTAAACTTTGGTTGCAACTAAAAGATTCTGATTTAAGAATCAATAGAGCAACAGAAAGGTCTAAGTACAAAGGACAACTTATGTTGACCGATGGAAAAGAGTTTGGATGTAATATTTTCTTTGGAAGAATTGATACGAATGGCGATCTTTATTTATCGCATAGTGGCAAAGAAGTAAAAGATGAATTGATTGATCTATTAACTAGATTAATTAATGACCCAGAAAAGGTTGCAAGTGAGTATGGAAAACTTACTGGTAATTGCTTTGCTTGTCATAGGCAACTTTCTGATGACCGATCTATTGAAGTAGGTTATGGGAAAGTTTGTGCTGATAAGTTCGGATTGAATTGGGGATAAACTTGAGCATTAGCAAGTTAAGCCTAATGCGCCTAGAAGAAAGGTAAAATGCGCTGAGAGTATGAATAGACTACCGAGTTCTATACTGACAAATTCTTCAAGAACGAGTAGAAGGCAGTTAATCACAGCCTAAAGCTATCACCGAAAGGATGTGGAGTGTATACAATATTGACTGGTTGTTTAAATAATGACCAGTCAATATTTGATTCCCTCTATGGTTTCCCTATTTGCGTTTTGATAAACAGTCATTTTGAGTAATGCTACGACATTACTTGACATGAGAAAGTGTCTCAGAACTCAAATAAGGAGTCCATTTTTCCTAGAATTAGTATGCAAGTGCTAGTTTTGGGTGGATTTCTACTAATGGGCGATTCATTCGCCTTAATTTAAACTTACTTATAGGAGAATAAATATGAGTAAACAACAACGAATAATCTATGGGTATGACACTTTGAATCATGAGAAGTATCATTGCTCTGTAGATAACTTTATAGATAACTACAAACAGTTCGCTAAAGATAGTTTCTTTTTGGTATTTCATTCCAAAGAAGATAGAGATTCTTTTGCTTTAGATTCTTACAGAGAAGAATTACTTTGCGATGGTGATCATTATCCTATTCCGAATGACCCATCAGCAACGAAAGATGCTAAGAATTATTTGGATAACCTAAAAGATATCAAACTTGATATTGTTATCTTTGCGGGAGTGGTTTCATGAGTACCGAAATTGTGATAGATGAACATGATCAAAAATTATGGAATGTAATTTTAGATGATCTTAGAGATTCGGGAGCAATTAATATGTTTGGTGCGCCATCTTGGTTAGAGAATAATTTTGCTGTACCCAGAAAAGAAGCAAAACTAATTTTCAACAACTGGACAGAAACTTACAATCGCTAGTTATAAATAAAAATAAAAATTGACCCTATCGGTCTGTATCTTTTTAGATATGGATTGGTAGGGTCTTTTTTTTTGGTTTTTTTTTGGGATACGAATACGAAAATATTTTATATTACGCCTCACGGGAAAAGCTCAGATTAAAAAATATTTTATGGGAAGCGGTTGCGAAGCGGATGGCTTTTTTTTAATCGGGAAGATTGACCAGTCAATATTTGGAGACACCTGCAAACTGGATTTTTAAAAATATTTTCATTTTTCTGGGGCCCGACAAAAAGCCGTTGACCCGTATTGGTGAACAAATTATTTAAATATTGACCAGTCAATATTAGGTGTCTCAGAGACAAGTAATAAGCATACAGGAGTTAGTCATTTGGTATCTAATTGCTTGCAATAAAGAACAATTATTGAGACAATTACTATATTAATTATTAGGAATTTAAAAATGGGTAAAGACATATTAACTCCAAACAAAATACAATCGAATGATCTCACTAGAGATTACTCTACTCCAAAAGCGCATTGTGATCTTGGTGTTATGCAGAAGGCAGAGCGAAGGAACAATATACTCAAACTAAAACATACAGGGCAAGATGAAGATGTTATTGCCATGATGGATGAGAAACAAAAGATGTATCAAGAAGGGATTTTAACAAAACCAAAACCAAAAAGTCATAATCAAGAATGGTCTGACATTGAAGAACATCTTATCAATAAATCATATCTTGATAAGCGAGGACACAAAAGAACTAGGGGTTCTCTATCAAACAAAGATGGGGAAAAAGAATATCCTGTCAACACAATCCTATTAGCTAAGATTGTTGCAATGCATCCCCTTATAGGCGGTGTTCACACTCTTGTTACTATATGTGATTTTCATAAATCCCTCTATTATAAAATAAACACATCAAAAGGAACTACAAAAGCAATAACAAAGAAACAATTACAGCAAATAGCAGAGGTGCTTAGTTTGGAAGATTGGGAAACACTTGTTGATAAAACAGCTATAAAAAGAAAAGAAACAATCAGAGCAAAGATGGAATCATATAAAGAACAGATTAAACGATTAGAAGAAGAACTGTCCATCATAGAGGTAGAGTCTGATGAGTGAACCAATGAAAACATATAAAGTATTACAGTCCGCAAGTTATGGACAATGGATTCAAGTAGAAGCTAAGAACGAAGATGAAGCACTAAAAAAAGTAGATCATGGTGATTGGGCTGATGAAGATATTGTTTCTTCTGAGTTAGTGTTTCGTGAAACGACAGGCGATGTAGAGGAGGTGGGTGATGAGTAAACTACTAGACACAATCCTAAATCTTTACGAATGGATTAACCAAACAATAATAAAAATCAAAAAAAGACCAATACAAAAGGTCAAAGGAGCGAGTAATGACTAAACATTTAATAGAGTATTCATTTCATTACCTATCAGTTATTTTACTGATCATGGTTTTAGTGATGGGAGTCTCACAATGAACAAAGAAATCAAACAAGCAATCATAAGCAACTTCTTTGATACCTCAGTCTATGCAACTATCGTTCATTATAAAACTCAAATCAATGGTCATTGGGGTTTCAAAACTGAATGTTATATCTATGACGATGAATTAAGGGCGATTGAACATGGGCAAGATGCTATCTTCGATCACAAACTGTATTTTAGCGAGGAGCAGATTAAGTTTGCTTTTGAGTTCTTAGCTGAAACCAAACGATACGATTATGCATCTGCTTTTATAGAGGTGGTAAAGGTATCTAATATTGACCAGTCAGAATTAAGGAGCAAATCATGACTATAAAAGAAACGCATAACTTTATGTGCAGACTGTCTGTAGAAGATAGTAAAAAACTCAAGATAATGTCGGAAGCCAACAATAGAAGCATGACCTCACAGATTCGTCAGTTTATACAAGACGAATATCGTACTCATGGGAGTCAAATGGAAGATCATCTGTCAGGTAGGATTGAAGAAGGCGAGCGAGATGAGTATTTAAAAGAACAGGAATCTCTTGGAATAGAAAATCTACCTTTCTAAAGAAAGGCTTTTAGTACCATTTTCTGCAACAAGACTTCTTGGCTAGACTTTCTACTAGGAAACCAATAATCGTTTAGCATATCCAAACCGAACCTCAAGGGATTAATATCATTTTCTCTTGGGGTTTTTTCTTTGGCAAGAACATTCCATAATAAAATTTCTACACGAGGCGAGGCGTTTTTCTGTAAATATTTTTGCACACCAGACAAAATTAATGCTCTGGTCGGTGGCTGCGGTTTTTTAAAATTATTTTTCATATCTCTAAATTCCCACGAAGGACTTTGTAAATTCGCACCCGCTTTGAAAATAATTTCAATATAGCGAATACCATTCTGATGCTGATCTAATGATATTTTTTTATCTAACAGGAGTTGGTCGATTGGTGTTTGGTTGCTGATTTTTATGTGATGGAAAGGACTATTCTCTCCCTTTGTGAGAGAGTATGTGTGTCTTTCTCTTAACTCTTTGTTAGCTATTTCATTAAGGAGAATTTTAGAAGTCTGTGTCCCACTCATAGTCTTGATCAAAACCCATGTCCTCAGATAGTTCAACAAATCTACCACTATTCAAATCATAATTCAATTTTGCCACTCCCTGTGTGCCTTGAAAGTTCCAACGAACCTTCTGAACATGAACCTCTGTATCGTGATCATTTCTTGAAACACTTAATAGGAAATCGGCTTTGGTATACCACGAGATCGACCCACTAATGTCCAGTCCTGTAGGAACTTTTTGTCCTCTGTCTTGTGGCTTTGCGGGGTGGGCGACAAAAATAACAATGCTTGATGTTTGTTTTGCCCATTGAGAGGTTCTGGTAAGCATCTTATTGATTGCTTCAGTTAGTAATTGGTTTCCCTGTTTAATATCAATGAAGTTGAAAGGGTCAATGACTAAAACATTGGTGTCTTTTCTTAGAATAGAAGAAGATGCAAAGTCGAGTATGCCATCTATTGTAAATGGACTTCCCGCTTGGTGATCTTGGAAAGTAAAGTTATTCTCTATAAACTCAAGAGCATATTCCATTTCTTCCTGTGACATTCTGTTTTCTTGTCCTTTAAAAAATGGTTTGCCAACAATCTTAGATGCGAGTTGTAATGCATGAAGTTGTGGGGGTTTTTCAAACGATGCGTAATTCGTTTTAAGACCTTGCTTTGCTAAACGAATACATATCTCATCGACCAATTCTGATTTTCCGTGAGATGGATAGCCAGTCACCACTATTAAATTGCTTGGGTTAAACGATATCAATCTGTCTAATGATGGAAGTCCTGTCTGTACTCCTTTAGGATAACCGCCATCATAAAGAGCCTGTATAGAGTCTTTGTAGGTTGATATTGTATTCAGTCCCGCCAAAGGTATTGGTGTTGCATTCTCAATGGCATCTTTGATCGTCTGTATACCGCTTGTCATAAGCACTTCGTTAGTGTCTTTGTATTGTCCGAAGTCCACCTCATAGGACTTTGCTTTTCCTATCCTTCTACTCAAAACTTCCTTTAGAAAATCCCCTTGTGCATCATGATCAGTCAGCAGTATTGACTGGTCAATATTTGTTAAGATTTGTTCAGCATCACTAAGATAATCGTATTTTTTATCTGAAGAACTGCTTTCACTCACCTTATTAGGTGCGCCATTCGGGACTGATACGACCAAAGTATTATGTTCATCTTCCCCAAATCCAATTCCCGCAGTAGCCAAAGAAAGCACATCCATCTCGCCTTCTGTAATTATTATTCTTTTCTGTCCATTCAGTTTTTCTGGTAGGTTGTAAAATGTTTTAGCACCGCCTTTGGTCTGTATGAAATATTTGTGTTCATCGCTCGCTGATCTCCACTTGATCGCATAAGTAACACCTTGTTTTTTATAAGGAAATCCAACGCTAGGCAATTCACCAGAGCCATTAAATTTCTGTGTTGAAAAGATAATCCCAAACTTCTCTATAACTTCTTCCGATATACCTCTGTTCATTAACCACTCTCTAGCAGAATCATCTTTTTTGTAAACGCTTGTGTCCAACGCCTTGTAAAATATTTTTTCTTTCTGCTGGGAAATTTTTTCAGAAACTCTGCCTTCAATTCCACAATGATGGCAACGATATAAAGAACAATCGGATGAAATTGTAATTGATAAAGGTCTGTCGTGTTTATGCTTGGTTCGGGTTTCAGCACAAGAGGGACATTTAATTTTGTGTGTGCCGAAGTCTAATGTTTTTGATATTGATAATAATTCTGTTTCGATACTGCTGTTTAGATTCATATTTTTTCCTTACTGTATATATACCAACTGGTAATATACTAGCTAGTATTAATTAACTGTTATTAAACTAACTAGTAATATACTAATACTGTATATATACTGTTATTACTCATAACGAGTATTCTCCTATGATCTGCCCTCTGTTTTAGTTTGCAGAGGGTATTTCCATCGAAAAACTATCCAATACTGATATTGCATTCTCAGCTAAAACCTTCCTTTCAACTGTCGGTCTTTTGCTCATTTCGAGAAAGAACATACTTAGATAATCGGGGTCTATCTCAGCACTCTCGCAAACCATTTCATACTCATCGCTTTCTGAAATCCATTGAGCAACATCTTCTATTTTTGTTACATCAATTGAATGGAAATCTCTCAAGGCTTGTTTAATTATTGCCCGACTGATTCCATAAGCCATTTGTTCATCTGTTGAGAACATTAACTTCGACCTCTGCTCTTGGATTCTCTTTATCTAATCCCCAATAAATGTGTTTCTCTTTTACACTACGATCATTCTCATAAATCAAACCTTGCATGAGATCAAGAATTAAACTTTCATCTAAGTCTGGTCTACGATTTGAATAATAAATTGTCATGGTAACTGAAACATCCTCACTTTTTGGTATTAAGATTCGCTGTTTAGGGCATTGTAAAACAAACGACTTACCATACTCTAATGCCTTCGCAGACTTAATGAATCTAGGCTTTCCACCAAATTTCACTAACCTTCTGCTGTTGGCTTTACTATAAGGCTGTCCCTTAACAACAAATTTAATCTTATCACTCATTACTACCTCTTACAAGTTTTTATCAACAAAGGCTTGACATCATCAAAACATAATATACACTCTATATTTCACAAGGAAAAAACCACAGGACAATATATGAACAAACCTATCAAACCAGTTATCGTTCAGTCAGACAATCCACCAAAAAAAAGGTCAAGTTATAAATGGAATCTTCCTCTTGAGTCTATATCAAAGGGAGACTTAATTAAACTAGAAATGACAGAGAACGATGCAAGAGACAACAGTAATACCATAAGAACAATAGTCCATCGCTTTCAAAAGAAAAATCCATCAAAAAAATTCACAGTCAGATTAATCATTGGGCAAGTAGCCAAAGAATTATCATGGCGAGGTGTTGGTATTTGGCGAACAAGATGAAGTTTACAAACATTTACAATTTAGAAGATATTATCGTCAACGCATTAATGCATGATGAATATACTTCTGGCGGTGCTGATTACAGCATGACTACTTTATTGAAAGCACCACAACAAATCATACTAGAAAGAGAGAACAAGAATGCATTAACACAAGATGTTTCTGATTTAATATTCTCTAGGACTGGCACATGGAATCACGAAGGCTTGGAGAAAGGAAACAAAGACAACAAAGATATAATCTGCGAAAAGAGACATACAATTATTGTCAATGGCAAAAACATATCGGGTGCAACAGATGTTTATCACACGATCAATCATGAAGTAATAGACTATAAGACTACGAGTTACTATGCAGTTAAAGATGCATTGAATGGCGGTAAGATAAAACCCGATTGGGAAAAACAGTTAAATGGCTATGCTTATATGTGGCGAGCCAATGGATTTACAGTTAGAGGATTGAAGATTATAGCGATTCTAAGAGACTGGAGTAGAGCAACATCAATGAGAGACTCTAACTATCCTAGAACTCCAATCGTTAGCTTGAATGTCCCCTTATGGAAAGAAGATGAACAACATGATTTCATAGTAGAGAGAGTGGGTGTTCATGAACTGGCTAAGAATGAATATGAAATGACAGGCGAACTTCCACAATGTACTGATGAAGAACGATGGAAGATACCAGACAAATGGGCATTGATGAACAAAGGTAAAAAGAGAGCATTGAAACTCTATACTAGCGAAGAAGATGCAAAGGAGAACATGGGCGAGAATAACCACATAGAATTTCGTGAGGGCAAAGCTAACAAATGTGAAAGCTATTGTCCCGCTAACCAATTTTGTTCACAGTTTTTGGGCAAATAATGACGAGTCAATATTTAATCACAAGGAGTTTATTATGGCTGACAAGTTGACATATAAAGAGGTTTGGGAAACCTTATCAAAAGTAGATTGCTCTGAGCATATCGAAAAGAAGATGAATTTATCCTATTTGAGTTGGGCATGGGCATTCGGAACATTAATGGAACATTATGCTGATGCGACTTTTGAGTTTGGTGCTTTCACCACAGCAGAAGATGCTATGCACGATGCAATGTTTTATCCCGATGGGAGTGCTAGTGTGTTTGTGACTGTTGATATACAAGGATTGAAACGATCTATGTGGTTGCCTGTTATGGACAATCGTAATAATGCAATATCCAATCCTTCATCAAGACAAATATCAGATGCAAAGATGAGGTGTTTGGTCAAGTGCATTGCTCTTTTTGGTCTTGGACATTATATATATGCGGGAGAGGACTTGCCTTCTTCTGATAAAGAAACGACTGTAAAAAAAGTAGAAGAAGTAGAAGAAGTAGAAGAAGTAGAAGATAAAGAAACCAAAGCTGATACTTCTGAGAGTGTACTTTTCAACGAGGCATTTATAAAATTCTTAGAAATGAATGCTGATACAGTAAAAAACCTTGAGAGTTATTTTGTTGAGAACAAAAGCAACATGGCAAAACTCAAAAAGGAACTACCCGATCTTTACACAGGACTCATAAAACTGTGTGCTGAGAAAAAACAACAATTAATAAAAGCAGAAAACCAAGAGGAGAAAACAGATGGTTGAACGAATAAAAGTAGAGGGCGCGGTCTTTGAGAACAGCTATAAGAAACAGCCTAAACATCCCGATCACACAGGCAAGATTGAATTGTCTAAGACAATGTTGAAAGCATTGGTGGAAAGGGCAAAGAAAAACCAAGACATAACAATCAGCATGGCAATGTGGGATAGGCAGTCTAAAGAAGGCAAGAACTATAAGTATGTCTCAATAGAATTGCCAGAGATCAAAGAGCCAGAGGTAGAAGCATTTGAAGATGAGATTCCATTTTAATGAGTGCGCTTAGTTTTGAAGCTGTAAAGGTTCGGATAACCCAAAACAAGCAAGGAGTTTATCTGGTACTTAATATCCATCCAGAAGATATACCAGAAGAACTCCTACGAAGTTGGGTAGGACAGAGATACTACTGTGCTTTAGTTGGAATACAAGACGATGAAACTCCTGTACCACACAAACCAATTACCAAGAAAACACAAGGTCGAAAGTATGTGGATAGGGCGGGCATCATGGCAAGAGAGAAAGAGTTTTGGAAGTTTGCAGGAGTGGATAGTGAAGAAGATGCGTCTGAGTTTATTAGAAACTTTTGCAACATCCATTCCAGAAGTGAACTCAAGCGCAACGAATTTGCTCAAATTCTTTTGGAAGAAATAAACAACAAATATAATAAGTGGTATGAAAAGCAAGCTAAAAAAGGAATCTAAACTTGACTAAGATTTTTAGAAAAAGGGAATGGGAGAGGGAAGATAGTATCAACCCCTCTCATTACAAAGATACAGACATAGAGTTTATTGAGTATGCCAAAGCGACAATGACACGAGAAGGATTTGAAGGCGCTCTTGAATTTAATGTGAAGAAGTATATGCACAGATTCAAAGAAAAAAATTTGGTAGTAGATTTAAAAAAAGCAGAGTGGTATCTGCAACGATTAATTAAGGAAATACACAGAAGGTCTGAATGATACCTATTTGTGTAGGGAGCAACTCTTTCATTGAGTAAATGGTAACTGAGGGTTGCTCCTTTAAAATGAGAAAAATATGATGAATGAATATGACCCTAGAAAAGTTTGGGATAAGATCATAAGAAAACAAAAGAAAGCCTTTAGAAGTGAAGGTGAATATTGGAGAAGAATGGCAAATGCCCTCAGAAAGAGAAACCTTGCTAATAGAAAAAAAGTAAAATACCTAGAACTCAAGGTTGCCGAACAGGAAATTTACATTGAGCAGTTGGAAAGGAAACTAGACATTGAAAAGTGAATTTACTTGTGAGTGTTGTTATAAACATAAGTCAACATCAAGAATATATCTAGGCGGTAGGAGTACACTCAGTCTTGCTTTATGTGACACTTGCTATGGATATAAGAGAGAAGATATATGGGTGAAAATGACAAACCATCTGATTGATAGAATCCTAGAAAGACGAGAACAACAAACAGAAGAAAAGAAAATGTTTAATATTGACTGGTCAATATTTAAATCATGAAAGAACTCAAAGAAAGAAAACAGGACTGGTGGGATTGGCACAGAATGAATCCCAATGTATGGAGACTGTTTGAGAAGTACGCTTTCGAGGCAATCAAAAGCGGTAGAGAGAATTATAGTGCATGGGCAGTCATTCAAAGGATTCGTTGGCACACAACGATAGAGACACAAGGCTCAGACTTTAAGATATCAAACGACTACATCGCTTTCTATTCCAGATTGTTTCATGCGAAACATAAAGCATACGATGGCTTTTTTAGAACCAAGAAACTGAAAGGTGAAGATGAATGAACTGTTGGCATTGTAATAAAGAATTAATTTGGGGTGGAGATCATGATACCGAAGAAGAAGATGATCATATAATGGTAACAAATTTATCTTGTCCTAAATGTGAGTCTTTTGTTTTGGTTTATTTACCGAGAGAAAAAAACAAAGATGAGCATTAAAGTATTAAATGGGGACTGTTTGGAAGTGCTTGATCAACTTACAGAGAAGTCAGTTGATACTTGTATTACCTCTCCGCCTTACTATGGACTTAGAAACTACGAAAGAGAAGGTCAGATAGGACTTGAAGAAACACCAGAAGAATATGTTGAAAAAATGGTGGAAGTCTTTAGGAAAGTTAGACGAGTGCTAAAAGACGAGGGAACTGTTTGGTTAAATCTTGGGGACTCTTATGCGAGTAATCACTACACAGGCGCAAGAGATTCCGATACTGGATGGAAACATGGAGAACTCTCTCAAGGCTATCAAGCGAGGGCGGGTGGTGCGGGTGGAGTGTTTAAGGTGAAAGACCTCATGGGAATACCGTGGATGGTTGCTTTTGCTTTAAGGGCAGATGGTTGGTATCTAAGACAAGACATTATTTGGCATAAACCAAACCCAATGCCAGAAAGTGTGACTGACCGATGCACCAAAGCACATGAATACATCTTCTTATTATCTAAACAAAAGAAGTATTACTACGATCATGAGGCAATTAAACAGCCTGTAAAAGAAGATTGGGGTACAAGGGATAGGACTGATGGGAAGTATCATAACGAAGGAACAGGATTGTCTCCGCATACTGGATTAGAAGATTCTTATGAGAGTGCAAACAAACGATCTGTTTGGACTGTCACTACAAAACCATTTAAGGGCGCACACTTTGCTGTCTTTCCTCCCGATTTAATAGAACCATGCGTTCTTGCGGGTTGTCCCGAAGATGGAACTGTTCTTGACCCTTTTGGGGGTGCGGGTACAACAGGATTAGTGGCTGACCGAAATGGTCGGAATGCGATATTGATTGAACTCAACGATGAATACGCTGAGATGGCTATAGACAGAATCTATAACGATGCTCCATTGTTTGTTGATATAGAATAAACATCTATCGAATCTAAATTAGTATTCGTCACATCCTGACGCAACAAAAAATATTATAAAAATCGTGATCCGTCATGATTGTTCCACGTGGAACATTACCTATTGCTACATTTTGTGCACCAGTTGTCAGGAAAACCCAGAAAATGAAAATATTTTTAAATCCAGCGCCGGCTGCTGGGTGAAAATATTTTAGTTTACCGACAGCAGTATTATTGTACCTGTAGTATTTGCAATGTAGCTGTTGGCGAAATCAAATATTGACTGGTCAAAATTAAAGTGCGATGTCCATGAATGGAACATTGGCTTTACTTCTAATGACTGGAACAGCCGATAATCGCCTGTCTCTTTCGTTATCAAGCTGTTTGAGAAGCTGTGCTTTCACTGTAGGGGAGATAGTCTTTGACATCGTGATCTTATCTCTCTTGGTTCTCCAGTTCTTCATATAACGATCTATGGCTAATACAGCTTTTTTAGTATTAAGAATGTCGCTATGAGTATCTCTATAGGCAATGTATTCGTTAGTTCTTCCTTGCTTCTTCAGAAGGTTTAAGGTTTGGACAACCTCATTTACTTCGCCTCTTAGTTCATAGAATTGTTGTTGTAAGCCACCACCTCTACTCGTTTGAACAAAACGCCTCATCATAGGCATTCTGTCTGCGCTAGGCGGGATAAAGTCCCTATCAGTGACAGACCTTGTGATTGCATCGACAGCACTCAAAGCATAGCTTCCTAATGACCCGCCATACCCTTGCATAACATATTGTATTTTTATAGGTGATACATTGAAAAACTCTCCTACAACCCTAGCTAATTCATTGGTGGTGTATTGTGATTGATATCCCTTCTCAAGACCTTCTTCCATGTAAAATGGAACGATGTCTTTTTTAGTGTAACTGTCATGATTCATAATGGCATCAACCAAAGGCGCAATCGCTTGAATACCCATAGAAGGTTCAAACTGACCGCCAATCGGTAATGCAGGAAAAGCGAGGGAGGTAGCCAGTTGTCTGTTCATACTGCTTGTAACATCAGCTATAGTGCTTTCGCCCATCAATGCATCCATTATTCTTTCTGGGAATACCTTTGCTATAACACCCACCTCGAAAGGTATGGGAATCTTAATTGCAAAATCATCTGCAACAGGAATAATCCAGTTGTCATCTCTGACTTCCCTTCTTGCGTTTTTATATTCATCTGTGTCGCTGACCATTGCATAATAGAGCATTGTCAGCAGTCCTAGAGAACCAAGTCTTAACAGCATATTCTGTTGTATCTCTGCTGGTTTAAGTGTTAGTCGATCAGATGCATATTGACCAGACGCTGAACGATAAAGGACATCAAGACCCTGTATTCTTGCGTTTAAGAATGGAACTGCTGCCGTATAGACTTTAAACATTGGAGAGTTTCCTCTGCGTGAAAAGTTAATAACTTCAAGTGCTTGATAAGACGCTTCTGATTCTGCAACAATCTCTGCTTCCTGCTCGCTAACGCCTTCACCAATCTTTCTATTGTATGTTTTCTTATAGACATCTTGATAAACGCCTATTCTTGTAGCCGCATCTGATTTGGTTGTCATTTGCCCAAGACCATCCCAGATAGCTCTCATTCCACTTTTGATAGTTAGTCCTTTCTCTAACTTATCAATTTCTTTATTAATAAATTTAGCAACATCTTTAGGATCGTTTGAAAAATCATAACCACCAATAACAGCCATTCTTTCCAATTCTTCTAATACCTTATTCCCACTTGAGGTAAAGAAATTCTTAGCAGTATCTACAACAGGAGTCATTTCTGCACCCGATGTAACATAAGCAGATAAAGTATCACGCATCATATTAACAATCACAAAGTCTGGACTTCTCGTAATCATGTCTCTTAAAAGACCCGCAGGCATTGCTAGACCTTGCTCAATTCCCCTATAAGGGCTAACTCCAAAACCTAATAAAGACTCAAGCAACAGAGGATCATTAACCCTAAACCAAACTTCTTTTCCTTTGCCTCCATCTTGATACCAAATAACATCTTTTCCCATTTTCTTTGGTTTTTCTTTTAGCTTAACTGCATTTCCAGCATCAACGGCATCTCTAGTAACATACTTTAATGCTTGGTTTCTCATTGATCTATTAAGCAAAGCCATTGAGTTTCTAGTAATAGCCTCTAACATATCTACATTAACAGGAGCACTTGATCCTTCTAGTTCAACCTCGAATGGACTCTTACCTAACATTCTATTACCAATAGAAGGTCCATCATACTTATCATCTTCTTCAAAATGCCTATAGAAAGGATAGTAATCCGACTGTTCTTGCCATAGTTTTCCTAATTCTTCATCAAGCGTTCCAGTTGCAATAGCAAAATCTATAAGATTCTTATTAAATTTCTGATAGTTGTCATAAAATTCTTTAATAATGGGATATTGCTCAACCATTTGATTGGCTTTAGTTATCATTTCATCGGTGACAGGCGTTGCAATCCCTTCTGATTTAAGCCTTATTGCTCTTTGCACAATGGAATAGGCTTTAGCATAATCTTCTATAGGAATCTTTGCTTGTCTACCATAAGAATGAAGCCTTGCAATAACTGCAATTAAGCCGCCTTCAATTTTTTGACCATCCATTGTTCTAAAGTCAACATTATCTAAAACTTTTGCTTGAGCACCATTGGTTGTTTCTCTTAATTCAATGCCACCTGTGGTTAATATTTTAGCCATCATGCCTCTTGAGCGATCTGCAAAAGCCATCCAAGATGTAGCAGATGCGTCTGCCTCGTATTTTATTCCTGTTTTTTCTTGTGATTGCTTTTCCGTTCTGGCTACAGATTGATGTTGATAAATAAATTTATTTCTAAAGCGTTCAAAGGCTTGATCAATATTGGTATTTGGAAATATGTTCTTTAAGATAGATTGAAAGGCTGTGAGCTTTTGGTTATCAGCAACAGATTGTTTTGGCTTTTCTTTTCCATAAGAAACATCTTTTAATATCTCGTACTCAGATTCCCATTGAGCCTCATCAATCCTTCTCGATGCTCTAGTAACAATAGGATCATCCATTGATTCATCTATTACTTCTTCTATACTCTTGCCCTTACCAAAATCTTTTACATTATTTTCTTCAGCATACTTATAACCAACTGCTGTGGCATAAGGGTCTGCGTTGAGATTCCATAATGGTATAGCACCTCTTGAGGTGCTCTTAACGCTGTTCTCAGCCTTAGTGTATAGCTCTTGTTGCTGTTCTTCGGTTAGAGTTGGTGCATCTTTTATGCGCCTACTGGCTCTGGTCACTATTAAATCGCTATCTGGAATAATGTCAGAAATTAATTCTGAATCTAAAACAAGAGACATCTGATCTGCGTACTGAAAATTTCTTCCTATTTCTTCACCAAGACTATCAGCGTACTCTATAAATCTTTCATCTCCTGTTTCTTTATATGCCTGTCTAGCCTTTGCTGCCTCTATTTGTAGAGGCTCTAAAGAAGCATTAATCCCAGAATAATTTACATAAGAGTTTTGACCTCTGGTTTCTGAAGCCATAGCAATAGCAGCTAATGGAGAATACATTTGTGAATGACTTACAAAGGCATTTTCTTCACCAACTTTCCCAAACCCGTTGCCATTAACAGCATGACCAAAATAGTCATGCACCCCTCTAAATTTGTCATTAAGTGACAAACCTTTTTCACTAAGCTCTGCTAAAAAAGGATGAGACTCACCACCCTTAAACACCCACAAATGGTTAAATAAATGAGCATCAGATAACATTTCTTTACTGTTAGCATAATCAGCAGCACCATCATGGTATTCAAAAATCATGCCATTATCTAAAAGATAATCATATTGTTCTTGAGTTTCAATTGCTAACTGATTATAAGACTTCATAACCAAATCTCTATAGCTTTCTATTTGGTGTTTCTCAACCATGTTCGGATAAGCATTCCTAAAGCCTTCATATATTTCTATTTCTCTCTGAGTTGGATTACTTAATGCTTGATTTACTTCATAGCGAGTAGGTGGATTTTCACTAGAAACTTTAGACTTAGAGCCACGAAGAGAGTTTACTCTTTCTTTGATGCTGTTTGCTAGATTAAAATAAGCATCACTTATTCGTGTTTGTAATTCTGGCTTTGTTTGCTCAGATACTCTTTGATATGGAGATTGTCCTTTGTCTTTATTATATTGATTCGCTAATCTAAAGGCGTTATTGTTTTCTCTGGAACGAACGAAGGAGTCCGCTTTTGTTTCGATGGCATTGGTCTCGTCAAGAGTTCTTCCAGTTCTTGTTCGGATAATGTCGGAAGGTCCGCCATCCCGTGTTCTTTCAGCGCCTCTTCTATTTTCTTCGGATGTTTCAGTTTTTTCATCTCTTATTACTCCTGCTTCTGCGTTTGCATCAATTGGGTTATCTCTATAACTACCTATTGATGATCTTACCAGATTTTCGTTTTCAATAAAATCTTCTCTTAAATTGTCTAATCTCCTACTAGCTCTAGGTACAGGTTTTGTGTCCCAAAGATCACCTACTTTTCTGCCGGGAGCACTAGCTAGATGCAATCTTTTCCTATCATCTCCAGTTTCTCTGCGAAGCTGTTTCATTTGTTTCAACATTTCACGCTTACGACCTATGGCAATAATTTTATTATTATGAACTATTGCAGTAACCGCAGGTGCTGATCCATAAGAGGCTCTAGCAGTTGCTGCATCCAGAGTTGCACCCACATCTAGTTCTTTGTCAACCTCTTCTGCTTGTACGGCTTGTGAATCTATACCTAGTGCAGCATCCCTGTCTAATTGTCTGAGACTTCTTACCTCACCGACAGGTCTTGCTCCTATAACGCCAGCCTCTATATCTTGTAATATATCTATAGGTGATCTAAACCCTGCTACATTACTGGAGTAAACAATAGATCGAATAAAGTTAGCAATTCTTTCAAAGATATTTCTTGGTTTGCCAGTCGCAATTGATTTGTTTTGTGACCAGTATTCAAAGAGCATAGCCACAGCCTCTTCGTTTTGGCTGTCTATATCTAAATCGGAGTAAGTTCTTTTAGCCAAATCATTAAAAGAGTCTCCATTATCAAAGGCTTGCTTGCTTACTGACTCTGGAACTCTAACTCTTTCTGTATATTTTTTAAGAATATTCCATTCTCTATCGGTAAATAAATCCAAGTCTCTAAATGCATGAATACCCTCATGGTGCAGGGTTCTTGCCATATTTATGACCGCCTCTTCTTCACTTACAGGATTGCCATCACCATCAAACATTGCATCAGTGACACTAATTAAAACCTTACCAGCAGGATCACGATAATCCTTCTTGGTTGCTTCCCATGTTCCTTGATCTCTTTCTTTATTAATTCGATTAACAAGTTTAATTGTTACTCTGTCGGGAATATTAAGACGCTTGGCAACTTTCTTTACTTCTTTCTCAAAACGCTTGTTTCTTTCTTTAGCTTGAGCAACTATTTCTTTTTCTTCAGCAACTGTTTCTGTAATGTCCTTGCCAGCAGGAGAGATAATTCTTCCTTTACTAGCTTCTATTTCAGCTTGTCGAGATGTTTCAGCCTCGACCAAATCATTTATAACTTCAGGAGCTATACCCATATTGGTTAATCGTTGAGCATAATCTTCTACAGACTCTCCTTTAGTTGCAGTTAGATCATAGACATATTCGCTTTCTAGTTCTGCTATATCTCTTGGAATCCACTTACCTTTATAGGTTTGCTTTCTAATAACTCTAAGTTGAGGCTCTTTATAAGGAGCGCCTCGCCTATTAAAACTTCTTCCTTGAGGAGTAAAGTATTCAATTTGTGTTGTAATTTTTTCTTGAGGAGCAAGGCGACCACTCTCTACAAAATCTTCAAACATTTTAGTGGCAGACTCTCTATCCAATCCAGTTGAATCCATAATAGATTTAGGACTAACAATCTGATTAGGACTTTCTAATGAGTTTTTATAAACAGTATTGTATTGTTCAAAGGTATAAGGTCTAGGAGAAAAGTCTGGGAATGGAACAGGCGGAATCTCTTTTCCTACCACGCCTTTAGCAAGGGAAGGAATACGAGAAAACTTGGCATAAGCCATTCTTTTTTGTGATTTGGATAGTTTGGAGAAAGATCGTTCTCCAGTATAAGTTTCAAGGAAATGTTGAAACGCTTTAGAATTAACATCAAGGCGGATGTTTTTGTTTACTGCTAAATCGTTGAATGTTTTTAATGTAATTTTTGTAGGAATGTTCCAAGACCTTTCACCCTCTATTATAGGAGGTAACTTTTCTTGTACTCCAACAGTGTCTTGTGCCGCAATAACATATTTATCATACTGACGCTTAGAGCCATCAGCAATGTCATTTAATAAATCATTAAAATCTTTTGGTTTCAATAACCTCTTAGCTTCAGTAACAGTATAAAAATCTTTTTCCTGTATCTTTCTTCGTTTAAGATTTTTTCTCCAGACTTGAACAGCACCGCTTGCTCTTGTGCTATCAGTATCAAGGGTTCTAGCAGGAGCCTTGCCACCTTTTCCTTTAATTTCACCAAGAAGTATTCTAGCTTCCTTAACCATTTCATCAGTTATTCGGCTATCGTAATTTGCTAATACTTGTTTGGGGATTTGAGATGTTTCTGGATTAAGAATATTACGAGCCATACTTTCAACAGCACCACTGCCTACTAAGCCATTAATTCTTGTTAAGTCTTGAACAGCTTTATCTGTTCTTAAATCATTTGATGCCTCATTAAGCTGTTGCTTGGCAACAAAGGCTTCGTTTATATCTGGAGTGCTAGACTGCACTTCATTGGTTCTGGTATTAACAATATCAAATCCATCTGGAGTTTGAACAACCTCAAAATAAGGATTGTATGTTGATAATTCTATAGCAAGCTGATCTCTTTTAATTTCATCTTCTGCTTTTGATGAAGCAGCACTTTGCTTAGTAATAATGTTTTGAAGAGTATCGTAATGCTCTATAGGAACTAAAGCAGTTGATGTAGTTGGGTTTAAATCTTCTGGTGTACTAGCTATTGGCTTTGAATCTGCGTCTTTAAGTTGCTCTCTACGATCAACTTCATCCATTCTATTTTTGGCAAATCTTCTGGCTCCAAAGGCAGTCATAAGGAAACTGGATATAAAGCCGACACCACCACCTACAGAGGCTTCATCCATTGCACTATCAGTAATTGGTAAGTCTGGATCGTATAGATTTTTAGCAGTTAAGTTCTGCATAATACCTGCACCAGCTTCTTGTGCACCCTCAACACCAGCCTGCATTAATGCTTGTTTTGTCGCTTCACCTAAATCAAAACGACCCATGTTAACTTTGCCGAATCTTCTCCATGCTCTTTCAATAGGTAGCAATTCTGACATACCGATACCAGCACCTGCTAGTTCAGCAAGAAATTCTTTGCCTGCTCCGACCTCTTCACCACGCATTCTTGCTTGTTCAAGTCGTTGTCCTTGTTCTGAAATACCCATAGGAACAGCAAGAGATAAAGCACCAAGCTCTTCTATGCTTCTGGCTCTGCCTGTGGTTAGAGTTGTTCCTAGACCACGAACATTAGAAATACCTTTTAATGCTGGAATCTGGGCAGCAGTTTTTCCTGCAAGACCTACACCTCTAGCAATAGCACCCGGTGTCATAAAGGTAGCAAACGAACCCAATCCTTTACCCAACATTGTTGAGTAAGCATCACGATACGCTTCTTCTGGTCCAAGTGGACTTTCTTCTATGTCTCTCTGTAATCCTCTTAGTCCCTCACCAAGAGCACTATCATTACCAACATCAAAGATATTAACAATACCCTCTCCAGCAGAAACTAAACCGCTTAGAAAGCCTGCGGGAATACCTTTAGCAAGTTCTAAAGCATGACCGCCTATAGTTCTTTCATATTCTGGGGTAAAGTGATCTGGATATGTTTGAGCTAACTCATTTTTTATTATCCTCTTCTGTTCATCAGACATATTGTCTGGAAGATTAATCGTTTTACCATCGGGTAATTGGAGTAAAGGCATAATTATCCTAAATAGCTAGATGCTGTTTGTATTCCCATATTGTTTGCCCCACTTCCAAGACCGCTTAACTGATTATAAAGTTGATCAATTTTTGCCGTAGCATTTGGATCGCCCATTGAGTTTTCTTGTAATAATGTAATTTGGTCTATAATAGACTTAGCTCTATTAGCACTTAATAGTCCTTCTTTGTATTGCATCTCAATCAAAGCCATAATTGCTTTAATTTTCTCACCAGATCGAGCTGCTTTAAGAGCACTAACTTCTTTACCTGCGGCTGATAAACCACCAGCAAGATCGCCTGCTGCTATCCCTGCACCTAATTGAACTAAAGCTGCACCTTGTTGATCTCTAAGCGCTTGATCACCACCGCCTAACATTGAGGTAAGCTCATCCATAAGTTGTGATCTTGAAGAAGCTATACCGCCTTCAGAAGTATCAGTAGTATCAAAAGAAGGAACCTCTGTAGGCATTTTGCCTGCTACCAATGCGCGTCTTAAAGTATCAAGTCGTGTTCTTGGGTCAACTTTTTTAAATGCGTCATAGCCACCTTCACCAAATAATTCCTCTGCATTATAAGCAGACTGAGACATAAGAGAACTAAGCTCTACTTCCTCTTCTTTAGTAAGAGGAACCTCTTTAGCTTCAATATCTGCTCCTACCCCTACTGACATATCACTAATTGTGTCAATAACTGGTGGTCCAGCAATTCCAGCAGCAATAGCGGTACTTATATAAGGACTATCTAAAATTACATCTGCTGCTTTTCCTGTAGTTGTTGTTGGATAAACAGGACCCCTAGTATATGGAGCAACTGTCTCTATTTTTGTCCCACCCAATCTTGATCTTAAACTTTCAATGCCGCCTTTAAACTTATCTTTTATTTTTCCTGTTGCGCCTGCTAGTTTTCTTCTTCCATAGCCAGCAACTTTTTTAGCGCCAAAACTTTTGCCTCCAAACAAAGCAGCTTCTAAACCTGCTTTTGTGCCTCTTCCTTCACCAAACCCTTCTTCAAATAATTCAGTAAATGGATCAGTATCTAAAGCCCAACCACCACTACCAAATCCACCAAGCCCAAGCAGACCAGTCCCGCTTTCGTCTATCGGAACTATCTTTCCTTCGTCATCAATGGTCAAGCCCATAGCAATAAGATTAGGATCAATATATCCTTCACTTTGATATCTATCAATAGTTTGTCCGCTTTGATACCGAATAGTACCACCCTCTTTCATTGGCATAGGTGCGTTCTGAGGCATTTGTTGTTGTGGCATAGGCTGTTGCATCATTTGTTGTTGCATTGCATTAGGATCAACATTAGGTATTCCACCCAATTCCATAGCTTGTTCTTCAACCACACTTGTTTGAGGGGTTGGATTAGCTTGAGATTGATAGGCATTACGCATATCGTTTCGTCTTTTAATCTCAGTAGCAACCAAAAAGCTAGGAGCAATCCCAGTGGGTTGCATCATTTCCTGAGCTAATGTTTCATCAGGATAGTATTCCAGTTCTTTCTGTTGTTCAATTATGCTCATCTACCGCCTCCCATGCCTTGATATAGACCCAGAGCGCCAAGCCCTGCGCCTAATGTTTGTTGAAATAAGCCGGGTCGTTGAGCGTAACTACTAACAGTTTGATTTGGTTGTAAATTAAGCCCACGAATAATATTACTTTGGAATCCAATTTGTTGTCTTGGATAGCCTTCTTGTCTAAGGAAGTCCTCATAACCAATATCCATTCCAGCTTGACCAAACCCTCTTCTTTGTCCACCAACACCACCTAAAGCACCAATTCTTTCAAGTGCCATCTTCTGTGCTGTAGGAGCAAATGCACCTAACTGTTGTGCTGAAGATAATCTTTGTTGTTGACCTTGAATATCTAGGTTTCCTAACTGTTGTGCACCACCTAATCGTTGTTGCATAAGACTTTGATTAAGACCGCCCAATTGTTGTGCGCCTGCTAATTGCTGTTGTTGAGCAGCTATTTGTGCTTGACGATCTGCTCCAAACTGTTGTTGTGCATTCTGATAGGCAGACTGCAATCCCTGTGTTTGTATGTTGCTTAAATTTCTCATTAAGTCTTTGTTTAAGTTAGACTCAACAATGCCTTCTCTATAACCGCCTAATCCGCCTGCTTGAGCCGCACTTAAACCAATTTCTGATCGTGTTCTGTTGGCATCTTGTATTGCTCTTTCTTTAGCAATGTCAGTTACACCTTGTTGATAAGGAGACATATACCTTTCCATAGGAGACTGATAACTAGGAGCAGGATAACCCATTCCCGGTATTCCATAGTTAGCACCCCTAAAGGTAGTGTCTTGTTGATAACCCGGAACATTAGGGTTGTAAGGTCTTGGTTGTCTAGGTTGAAAACCTGTCCACGGCTCAAAAGGCGTTCCTCTTGAAATATTAGCAGCCGTTCTTTGTGCTTGATTGTATTCCCACGGGTTAGGACCTCCTGCTATTTGACCAGCAGTTTGTTGTGCTTGTTGTTGTGCAAGCGATGGTGGTCCAGCAGCAAGTTGCCCTGCTGTTTGTTGTGCTTGTTGCATTGCCCACGGGGTTCCTTGATTAGCAAGGTTTGTCGTCATGTTAAATGCTTGTTGCTCTTCTGGAGCAAATTGAGCTAATCTCTGACCCGGATAAGGGGAATAAGGTTGTAAACTTTCTCCCTCTCCTCTTGAGAGTAGACGACTGTAATAAGGTTTCGCCTCTTCGGGAAACTGCGTCTGTGTTACTTTTTGTTCTACTGGCTGACTAGAGCCACCGCTACTTCCGCCCATTTTTTACTCCTGTAATCTAATTTCAAAAAAGGTGGCGTGTTTTCTCCACCCCATATTCTTAAACCAATTCCAGAAACCAGTTCTACCGATTCCTTCTATACCATCGTATCCATTCTTTTTAGCAAAATGACTTAACATCTCTAAACCATCTTCTAACCACCAATTCATTTTAATGCCTGCAATATGATCTATGTGTAGCATTCTTAATCCTGTTGGGTATTCTTTTAAAAAAGTAATACTGCATCCTATGATATTAAGACTTACTGTATCGTAAACAATCCACATCTCACAACGACCAGAATCAACATCTCTATAGATATCATCAATGGTAACACGACCACCGCTTCGTTTAACCGACCTCTTTAATATTTTTGCACATTCATCCCAACAATTATCCAACACTTCTGGATGTACCATTGACCATTCTAGGTCATACTTTAAGGCAGGTTGGTTCATACTGGCATAACCATTCTGCTGTCTATAGGCTCTGCTTGTTCTCTTGTTCCTGTTTTAGCCATTCGAGTTCTATCTAGCATTCCATCTAACTTTCTTGATCCTTCTTCAGAATTGCCATCCCCTAATTGAGAGACTACATCGGCTGGCACTATATATTCACCCGGTGATGCTGCTATTCTTTCTTGATTTCCAGCAACGCCTTGAACAAAGTCATCCATGCCACCACCAAAACCTTCTATCATGCCTTGTGTTTGTGCTTGACCATCTGGATTTAACACTTGCTCTCTTAAAGCAAGGAATGCTTCCTCGCCATACAAACCAATAAATTGATTAATAATTGCATCGGCTGTTGCTTGATCGCCAACCATGCCTTGAATAGCCATCATGGTAGCTTCAATAAGTTGATCGTTTCCTTCAGTCATCATAGCTTCTTCTTGTCCTAAACCTGCTATACCCTGACCCTCTTGGTATCTTAGCATTCCACCAGCAGCTCTACCACCGCCACCAATACGACTTCTTGGTGCTCTATCTCTAGGTCTTTTCTTAGGAGGTGGAGTAGGCGTAATTTGTTCTTGAATAACAGGATTACCTGTTAAAGAGCCTAAACCCATAGGGTTAATATAATCTTCTATTGAAAAAGCTGGAGCACCTTCATTAATATATTGCATGGGCGGTCTACCAATCTCAGGTGGCGGTATATATGCGTCTATTTCTTTGGTGGAGCGTGCTATTCTATCAATGTCAGGTGTTAATGGAAATGAAGGTGGAGCATCAGGAGTTATAAACATTCTTTGTGTATTATACCTCTCAGGAGTAAATGTTTCTGGAGGTGCGATTCCTGATGAGAAGTTTGGCATAACTGCTGGAAATCCTTGTGGCGTATTTGTTAAAGGCGGAAGATTAGGAACGCCTATTGGCTCACTAATCATAGACCTAGCTATATGAGGAGATATTGCTTGCATTTGAGGAGGCATCCCACCCAAAGCAGGCGGCAAATTTTGTGGCATTTGCATCTGTGGCATTTGTGGCATCATTCCAATTTCAGGAATCTGTGCAATACCATCTGTTATTTGATTTTGTTTATAAAAAGGCATACTAGGAGGCATTCCTTGTTGAAAATTACCAAGACCCGATAAATCCAAATTAGATAAATCAAAATCAGATGGATTAAAATTAGAAACTGCACCAGTGTCTCCAGTTGCGGCATTAGCTATGTCGGTTGCAGATGGATTAGAATTAGGAAAATAATTCCACTCAGGATCAATTCCCGGTCTATAATCAGCAGGAGGAGCAACAGGCACTCTTGCCTGTACTGGAACATTCATAGATGTTGCATTTGGAAAACTTGATCTAAGTGCACCAACAATATCTCCATCTATCCCATCAAATATACTCATAACTTAACTCCAATTATTATTTATATAACGATTCTTGTATATAGAACCGCCTCCCCTATAGGGGATATTTTCAGGATATAATCTGTATAATTCTTCTTCATCTCTTTTGCTTTGTTCTTTTAAATCTACTAAACTCTGCTCGTATCTTCTAGTCATATCATTTTGAGCTTGCAATCCTATCCCAATCGTTGAACCCAAACCTTCAGGACTCATTAGCATACCTTTTACTGCTGGAAGTCCAGCGCCTATGTTTTTAATATTCTGACCAAAAGTATTAGGAAGGTTTGTTTGAGCAACATCTGATAATCCTGATGCAAAAGAAGAAATCTGTGCTGGTTTAGCTACTGTAGATAAATAAGAAAGAGGGTCAGCTCCTCCGCTTACTGCTGTTTGTAATAAATTAGGATCAATTGCAGCTTTAGCAGCTAGATCAGTAAATCCTTGTTGTCCAACTCCTTGCATTGCTTGCGAAAAAGTTTCTGGACTAGATAGGGCTGTAGTTGCAGCCTCATTAGCAAGATTTGTTGCACCAATATCAGGTACAGTAGAAAGTTTATCGCCAAGTTTACCCATCAAAGCACCAGTTGCTGCACCAAGAGCCATGTCTTTCCAATCGCCACCTCTAGCTTTTGCCATTATTGCACTGGTTGCCCACGGTGGAATACCAACCATTGAGCCTAAAAATGGTGCTGCAAAGCTAAGAGCATCTTTAAGAAAGCCAGCTTCGGGCAATCCTGTTTGCGGATTAATGGTCATCATGCCGGGTGCTAATGATGCAAGACCATGTACTTCACTAGGAGTAACATGCATAAGCATTGTATCTTCACCACGACCTGCATTAGCAAGTTGTTGGGCTTGACCCATTAGTTGTCCACCACCTGCTTTTCTTTGAGGAGAATAATATTCTTCATCTGAAATAGGATTTCCCCTTTCATCCATAAAATAAAGAGTATCCATTGAATCTTGGCTATCTGATATCATGTTAATAGGTCCTTCATCGGTACTACTAGGAACCATGTCATAATAATCTGGAGAGTTAATCATATCTTTATATTCCTGTCCTTGTTGATAAGAGTTGTAAGGGCTTTCACCTGTTTCCATAGATTGAATAGATAATGCTTGTTGAGTCGCATCTTCTTCACTTAATGTCTCGTCATTTTCCATGAGCATTTCTTTAATCTTTCCTATGCCAAGAAGTCCACCCACGCTTGACAATAGAACAGGATTTAAACTTTTCATTGAAGCTCGTTCTGCAATCTGTTCCATTCCTTCTTTTGTAGGTTGTAACGCTAATAATCCAGCTTTTGATTTTTGTCTAGCTGCTAACTGTGCCCATGTAAGAGGAGCATCAGCTTGAGTCCACATTGGATTAATCTTCATATTTTTTGGATTCATAGCAGATTTTAGTTTTGCTAATTTCCTAAGTTTAACAGCACCAGCAGCTATTCTAGCTCCCGGTATAGGAGCCATTCCTAATGCCATTAATCCATAATCTGTAGGATCGGTTGTATCAAATAAAGCTCCACCTTCGCCTATCATTTGTCCTTCTTGATATCTTTTATTAAGCCTGTCTGGTCGCTCACTTTCATGAGGAGAAAAAGAACCTGCATAATCTAAAAGTTCATTTCTATATTTCTTTTTTAACCAATTAGGTAAAAAATCAATTGCATAATCGCCTTTAAATGCATCGGGTTTTCGTTTCATTTCTGCTCTACGCTTTTTAATACTCTTTATTTGATTTTTTCCTAATTTAGAAGCAATATCAAACTTAGGCTTTGTTTCAGGCACTTCCCTTTTTGTTGCGTTTACTAAGATTTCTTCTATCGGTATCGCTGATTGTGCCGGAGTCCCCATACCAAAAGGAGTTTCAGGAACACCCGGAAAACCCATTGTTGATGCAGCACCTGTAGCGGCTGCTGGCACAGGATATTTACGAGTAAGCATATTGGGCTGTTCCATAAAAGCGCCTTGTTCGTTAGAAAACAAACCCTTTATCCCACCTAATATACGATTCTGTCTTGCTTCTCTTATTTGACGAGATAAATCATAGTATTGATCTCTGCCTGCACCTGTATTTCTATCAACAAGGTCGCGTTCTGAAAACATAGAATCTAATGTTTCATCTCTTTCGCCTAAATATCTTTTTCTTGCCAAGTCGTTCTCCTAATCGTTACTGGTTTCACAGCCAAACATATTAAAACTCATGTCTACTGCGCTAGTATAAACCTTTATTACATCTGTTTGATTTAATGTTATACCTATTACTATTGTTAATGAATCGTTTGCTGCTACTGACTTATCATAATATAAATATTGTTTGTCGTCAGCGCTTGCTCCGCCTGCGTGAACACTTAATCTAAATGTTATAGCAGAGCCTGTTCTATTAGCAGCTACAATAGAACTAACTGTTGTCATGGTTTTATCAGGAACAGTATATAAAACTGTTACTGTAGTAGCTGAAGGGTCTAGTTGCCCTAATACTTTTATAGCATCAGCCACCCGATACTCCCATCAATAAAAACTGATGTCTCCTTATAGAAAGAGATGAAATCTTATTCTGCATTTTGTTTGAACTACCAATATCAGAGTTAATATCAAGTATAGCTCCTTCAATAGTTGATCTTAATATTGACTGGTCAATATTTGAGTATTCTGGCGTAGCTATTGGTAAAGGTATTGATGTTTTTTCAGCCATTATTTTCTCCCATCTAGTCTTGTATCAAGTCTAAAATATCCTAATCTCCACCCATATCCTGTACCACTGCTTTCAAATCTTAAAACAGCTTGCCTAGAACGACATCTTACAAAAGCCTGTTGCGTTGAGTTAGTTATAGAAGATGTTGATAAAGTAGATAAACTATCGTTTGGGTAATCTCTTCCTTTAATTGACACATCTATTGCATTGCCACTATCAGCATCTCTAAACTCTATATCTGGAATAACTTTAGATACGAACATAAAATTATTACCATCTTCTATATCAAAGTCAGCAGTCTCAATAAAAGCTGTCATTGCACTACCATCATCATCGTGTCCAAACTCTTGATTATAAAGGTAATTAGCGTCAGTCCCTGATTTACCAGCAGCAATAGGATTGTTCTCAAGATGAGCCTCAATCCAAGCAGTTCTAACCATTGTCCCTACAGACCACACATTTTCAATATAGTTATATAAAACATAACGATCTATTTCAGATGCACTTGAAGAAGGGTAAAACCACATAACTTCATTAAAATCTATATTAGCTGTAGCAAATATTTTATAGGCTTGACCTAAATTAATATCACTATAAACATAATCTCTTACTGAACATGGTAAAGGGCTTACTTGTCCTGAGTAAGTAAAAAATCCACCACGATCCATAAAGTAAACCATACCATTAGCATTTACCGATGCTTTTGGAGAAACCATTGAAACACCGCCTTTTAATTCATTAAAGGAAAAAATAAAAGGTGCTCCAACAAATCTCATTGAATGTAATGCTGAATCAGTCCATATAAGAATTTCTTGTCTTGTTCTTAATGCGCCTACAACTTTACTACCACTACTAATTTTTACTCCGCCTGCTGAATTAGTAGATGAAGGTGTCCAATCAACAGCAGATTCTTGATCTGACCAACGAACCAACAAAGGATCAAGTGTAGCAGAACCTATAGGATTAGAGCCAAAACAAATAATATGACGATCAACATCAGAAACCATTATCTGTAATGCTGTAGTTGGTGTATTAGATGCACTACCTAAACTAGAAAAATCAACTGCTCTTGTACTTGTTCCAGAACTTTGATCCCAATAATAAATACTACCTGCTCTTGGGTTAAATACTAAATCATCACCAAAATTATCTTGGCTGTATAATCTTAACTGATTGGTTGCATCTAAAGAAGAAGCAGAACCAAATGTTCCTTCACCCCATGCATCAGCACTCCAACCAGTGCTTGATAAATAATTGTCTTGTCCAACATGGATTTGATAAGCGCCATCAACACCTGCACCACCATTGCCAGAATCACTTGCGTTTGCTGTAACGGTATCGCCATCGGTATCTTTGGCTGTAAAAGTGTATGTGTCTGTAGTTACTGCGGTAATTTGATAGTCTTGATTTAGTACCGCAGCAGTAATTAAACCGCCTAAAGTAGCTGCACCACTTATAGTTACAAAATCTCCTAATAAAGCACCATGAGCATCATCGGTAGCCGTTATAGTAGAAGAACCATTAGTGGCTGAAAATAAAATGCCATTCGTTGTAGTAGCTCTAATGGGTGTAATATCATTGTAAGCAGTACCATCAACTATATAAAACTTTAAATGTGTTCCAATACCTATATAATTTGTTCCAGTTGCTGCTCCATAATTATATAAAGAACGAGCTGTTCCTGTAAATGTATTAGAAGAATACTTGCTCCATCCTCCTATTTTTTCTGGATGTCCAGATCGAAAACGAATCTTATCAGAATTGTACCAGCCAAACTCATTAGTATAGGATGTCCCTTCCTTATCTATTCCCGGCTTAAATTGATATTTTAATAATGGCATCTATTTTCCTTCTTCTTCATCTTCGTCAATGTCTCTATAATAACCAACAATGTGAAGTATTTGTTCTAAATATCGTTTTATCTCACCCATATTCATAGATAAGTTTTCATAACCCTGAGAGGTTAATCCATAAAAAGCTACTCTAGGTTCTTCTCCAGCCTCTATTTGTGCTAGATACTCATTCATTGTATCAGGAGTTAATATCTTCCATTCAACATCAGAGGCTTCTATCGGCTCTGGCAAAGGCGGATGGTAAATAGGGCTTCTTTTTGCTACAGAAACTACTTCCACAGGTTTTGTTTGTGGTTCCCTGTTCGCTAAATCTCCTAATAGAGAATAAGTCGAACAACCGTTAATTAGTAGTAGCGGTATTATTAGTAGCTTTTTCATCAAATTGATCTGCGTTAGTTATATTGGTTAAGTCTTGTCCTACTCTAGCCGTTGCTTTATTAATCTTGCTCTGTAATAACAAAGGCTTAGACATAGCTAATCCTTCTAAGTTATGTTTGGCAAACTTGTTTCTAAGATTAGTCACTTGTGCTTGGCTTTGTGTGTACTGCGTATTTAGTGATTGTATTTGTACTTGAGTCTTTTTAGCCGTTGCCAGTGCTTTTACAATCTCATCATTCTGTTCTTGGATTGTTCGCTCAAGAACCGCTTGATTATTAATAGCCGTTTGTAATTCAATCTTTGCTTTATCTAATTTAGTAAACGCAACTATATTAATCATAATAGAAATAAAAAGAAATCCACCTATAACTAGGGCAAGTTTCATTTCTTTTTCTTTTTCTTAACATTAATGGTTTTATAAGCCTCATTGACATCCTTAGTAGACTTATCATCTGCAACATAAGTGCCTTTTTTAGTACGATTTCTAACCACTTTCTCTTCAAGACCTAGAAATGTTTCTTTAAACCATTTAGTTAAGCCTATTTTCTTTACATAAAATGCCATTATTTTTCTCCTTTAAAACTCTTAGACGATCCACTTGTTCCTGCATAGAGTCCAAACCATGCTGCTCCTGCGCCTACCACTATAGATATTAAACCAGACTGTTCAAAACTAGGTTCTGGTAAACTCATAAACCAAAAGGTCGTGTAGTAAAGCAAGTACATATAAACCGACAAAAAGGCTCTTGGAAAGATTCTCCATGAGTCAATAGCCTGTGCTATAAATATAACCTTTTGATATGGATTGTTGTTCTTAACATCTTCTAGTGTTCTTATCTTATCCTTTAGAGCACCGATTTCCTCAATCATAGCCATGAACTTGTTTAAGTCCATTTCTACTTCATTGCGATCCATGTCTCCGCCAAATCTTCCAGAAGGATGGTATTGTTCGTCACTCATATCAGTTTGCTAATGGGTTATCGTCTTTATCTTCGATTCTTTTAATTCTATTATCTAGAGCGTCTATCTCTGTTGCTGCAGTTGAGACATCAATATCTATGACTTTAATCATGTTACTGTTTTCTTTAACTTCAGGGATAATGCTATCGTCTATCGACTTATTAATATAGGTTACAGAAGTTTCTATAGCACTAAAGCGTTCTTCAATCTCTTGTTGAGCATCTTCTGTGCCTTCAATACGACCTATCTTCTTTTCTAAATTTTCTATCCTATTGACGTATGTTGCGCCTGTGTAGCCAAATCCAGCTAGTGTTCCTATAATAGAAACCAAGCCTATTATCTGTGCCGCTTTTGATTGAAACCAGTCCATAATAATCTCCTAATAAAATTTAGTAACTTTTCTTCTGTTATTCATAACTCTTCCACATCCTTTAGCAATTCCAGACTTTATAGCGCCACCAGACTTATATTTTTTCTTAGGAAATCCAGCCTTCATATTTGCATAGGATTTTTTAGATATAGTAGATTTATTTTTAGGTCTACTTGTTCCAGCTTTTTTTCTTTTATTTATGTTTGCATATAAACCTTGTGACATTATTTTCCCCAATAAGTTTTAGCTTTAGTTTTAGCTTTTTTATTCAACTCTTTAAAGTGAAACAACTTCTGACTATTTTTGCCATGTGTTTTACCAGAATGTAAAGAGCCATCTGGCATTTTATGCATTCCTCCCTTATGAAGAGAGCCATTTTTTTTATAGTGGTTTACACCTTTCATATCAACACTTCCATCTTCTTCTTGCTTGATTAATTCTTGAGTTAGGGTTATTTCTTGTTTTAGCTGAACTT
>Ga0209337_1000474_pt1 | contig 32340 bp, 37 predicted proteins | sample LinPmetageLP53_FD_184044 | JGI IMG/M metagenome (GOLD analysis project Ga0209337, IMG submission 184044) | Marine viral communities from the Pacific Ocean - LP-53 (SPAdes) (version 2) | ecosystem: Environmental > Aquatic > Marine > Oceanic | place: Pacific Ocean | collected 2010-02-08
AAATGCTTCGTTCATGGGCCGCGGTCCGTGGTTAAACTAGCGAGCCTATTCCCCCACGGTTTCGGCTGTTAATAATGTTAGACGTTATGTCGTTAGGAAACATGTTCGCGAACTGCGACCTTTGCTGGGGCGTTGCGCCTTGTTGCGCCAAAGACGAAGCAGGGTTCGGCTGTGTAGGTAAGTTAGACCCTAAAGGTGGGGGTGGGTTATTACGTCGTTTTCTTCGTTCTTCCACGTCGTTTTTTGCGCGTTGTTGTATTTGTTTAAATCTCTCTTTATTTCTTTCTAAGTCTTCTTGATAGCCCACCGCGGCTCTTGCACTAGCCCCAATTACTGCCGTCTTTGAAATGGGAGAAAATCTTAAAAGAAATTCTTTAAGTATGTTACCGTCTTTTAGGGCTTGTTTTGTTTTCTGCGCCATTTGTTTAACGCTAAGTTTTTCTTCTGTAGGGGCTTTTCTTAAAAAAAGTTCTAACATATCTTCTCCGCCCGGAAGAGACATTTGTATTAATATATCTTGAAAAGCTACATCAGGTATTCCTGCAAACATTTTTTCTGCAATATCCGCTGTTGTTTGCGGAGCTTGTAATGTTCCAGTATTTAAAGCTCGACCCGGTATTGCACCAAGAAGACGAGCGCCTTTTCGTTTTATCAACCCCAAAAATCCTTCAGCAGCTTTTTTTTCTTCCCCTAAGCCTATGTTTTTTCTTCCAGCTACTTTTGAAAGATCGTCTAATTCATTTAGAATAGCTTTCATCCTAACTGTAAACTGTTTATCTATAATTCCGTTTCTGGCTAAAATTGTAAAAAGAGACGATTGATTAGTTTGCCCACTTAAAGGGCCAAATAAATCTTTTCTTACTTGATTAATTACTTGTTCGGGATTTTTTCCAACATTGTTTCTTAGGTCGCTTAACACTGCGTCAAAAATAAAGTCTCTAAAACCTTCCTGTTCGTTTTTTCCTAAAGTAGATGTCCATTTAGCAACATCGTCTAAAGCTTTTTCTGGGTTATCTGATCGTAAAACACCTTGAAAAAAAGACATGGGGCTTGCTTTCCCTGAACCTAAAATCCACAATTGTTTTTTAGCTTGAGATTTTACAATAGTGTTAAAAGCGTCGTCCGGACCCGATAAAATTCTATTTATAGAGTTTCGGGAAAGAAACTCTCCGCCAACATCGCCTAAATCAAACGTTCTAAATAAATTAGTTGCTTTTTGTAGGTCTGTTAAATCTGAAAACAACGTTGCAAGCTGTGGGTTTTGTTCTAATATTTCGCTGTTATCTTCAAGAAATTTATTAAGTTTTGGTTGGTCTACCACTAATTGACCATCTACTTCTTTAGTTACCGATTTAGCCAAGTTGTTCATAAACACACTGGTGGCGCTGTAAAAATCATCTAGCCTTGAGTCAACCGCCGCGGGGTCTAAACCTTCTATTTCTAAACCCATCTTTGGGGTTCTATAGTTTAAAAGATCAAGCCCGCGAACCATGTCGGTATAGTTTATAAATTTTTGATCTACCGATTTAGCACCGCTAAGACCTGTTTCTAGAAGTAATTCTGGGGGTATCACCAACCCTCGGGCTGAAGTTTTATTTAAAGCATTTGCTAGAAAACTTCTAGAAAATAAATCATGTTTGGCGGTTGTTAGCTCATAAGCTTCTACAATATTATCCCAAACCGTGGTGGAGGTGTTTCCCGTGTTTTGTTGGACTAAAATATCGTCCCTTAAATCCTGTAAAACCCCATACATCCCGTTGCCTAATTCTCTATAAGCATTTGAATGTGTGAGGTATCCTTCTCTTCCCGACCGTGCGCTTTCTTCTAACAAAGTTGACCTAAAATCAAGCATTTCTTTTAAGGACATGGGTTTTATAAATTCGTTAAAAGCTACCCCGTCGGAGGCTTTGTCAAAAAAATTAAGATTAAAACGGGGGTCTTCTATTGGTACACTTATTTTTTTGCCATTTTCTACAATGGTTCCCGCTGTTTTTGACCAATCAGCCAGAGCGTCTTTTAAAGGATTACTTTTAAGCGCGGTTACATTGCTTCCTTTTGTTTTTTTAGCAAGTTGATCTATAGCTTCTTTAGAAAGAGTATTTGAGTCTCCTAAAACTTTTCCGGCGGCATCTTTAATTGTATAAAAGAAAGAGTCTACGTTTTCCAGACCCGCTTCAGTAAACTCGTTTAATTTTTTTTCGTATATCTCGTCTTTGCTATAAAAATAATTGTCTGCAATCCACTTATTAAATTTAGCATCAATGGGGCGCAGGGTTGCGTTTAATTGATCTTTAGCTTTGTATAAAGAATCTAACAAAAACCCCTGTGACTCATCGTTCACCATTACGCCATCGTCAATTTTGTCATACGATCTTTTGACGGCTTCACTTACGTCTCGGAAAGACTGAAAAATTAACTCCTTAGTTTGCTTACTAGCCTCTCTTCTAGCCGCAGGTTCTCCGGAAGCAGAAAGAATTCTTTGGTTAACCTCTTCAATTTTTTTGCTATAAGAATCTATTTGAATTTTAAAAATATCTTTGGCTTGCTCTAGCCTAACTTCAGAAGCCACGGCCCACGGATTAACCCCTCCTTTGGGCATGTCTTGTGTCCAACTGCTGTATAACGTATGCAAAACACCTCGATTAATGTTGTCTATATCATCTAAAGCAGCCGAATTTATCATTTTTGCAAAATCTGGATTGCTTTTAGACAAGTATTCTACTAACGACATTAACGTTTCACTGTTGGCTTTAACCCCGGGTATGGTGCTGTTTCTTCCTGTTTCAATTAAATTTTTAAGGGCAACTTCTGGCTTTTCCCCCATTTGTTCAAAAGCATTTAATAAAAAATCACCGGCGCCTTGAACTCTAGCTTCTTCAACAGAACTGGAAGCTGTTTTTGCTTTTCCTACCATGCCTTTTACAAGACCGTATGCCCCTGAAGCTGCCTTAGTAAAAAGACCCATTGGCAATAATCCGCCAGCCATAGACCCACCCACTTCAAACCCTAACGAGGCAGTTGTTTCTCCGGGGAAAAGTCTTTCGGCCCAATAAGCACCCGAACCTGCACCCACACCATAACCTAATTCTGTAGGAAACCCTTCCAGTTGACTGCCTTTTCTAAAAAAATCAGTTACTTTATTTAAACCTGCGGGTATATTTTTAATTCCCTTTGTTATAGGCGTACCACCAGCAATGCTTTCAAGCGTCACATCAAATAATTTTTGTCTTGCTCGGTCGTCTAAAGCTATTTCTTTTCTTTCCCCAAAAAGTGCGTCGGTTAAAGTTGTTGTTCCAGAATACCCTGCAAGGAAGCCCGCGGCTCCAGCTATACCTGATCCTGCAACTCTTGCAGGAGGGGGCAAAAAAGGCGTAGCGTTAAACATAAGCTTTGCCGCCTTAACTGCGGTTACACCCCCAGCAAGAGCCGGTGCGCCTCTTCTTGCCGCTGATTCCCTAAGTTGTTGCAGCGCGTCTCGATCTACCGCCCCGGTAAAAGCTGAAATTATTTCTTTGTCACTAAACCCGTCTTTTTTCCATGTTTCATAGTCTATTGCCGGTTGGTTTTGGGCTTCTCTAGTTTTATTAAATTCCGAAAGAACGTCTTTGGCTATAAACGTTTCTGTTTCTTTTTGACTAAGCACAGGTGCTATAGCCTCGTAAGTTTCCGACAACGGGTAGTCTAAAGAAGAATCTACGGAAAGAATTGGGGTTTCTACTTCCGGTTCTTCTACATTATTTGGATCTAAATTTATTGCCATTGTTTTTACTTGCTAAGATACTTGTATAAATCGGATGCAGTTTTGCTTATGCCACTCCGTCCATCGACCGCCGTTGGTGACAGTTCCGTTTCGTTTATGTAATCTCGTATAATCTGTACATTATTGGGGTTTGCATTTTCTTTGTCTTTTGCGTTTTTTGCTGTGTCATATAACGTTCTGAGAGTAGCGTAGATTGGGGTTGTTTCCAGTAATACTGTTTCTATGTTAGCCATTTTTTCGGCACTGCCTTTAGAAGTTGGGTTGTTAAAAGCGTAGTTGTATTGTTTTATTTGTGCGTCTAAATAATTTTTAAAACTTTTTTCAATTTGTCCTACTTGCTCTATGTACTCTGATTCACCTCTAAAAAAACCATTGCTTGGCAACGCAAGAACCTCAACCATGTCATTTACTATTTTGGTATATCTTGTTCCTTCACTAATACCCACCACGCGTTTTGCGGCCCCTTTAAGTTCGCTGTTAAAAATTTCTGAAAATTTATCAAACTCTACTTGAGACGTTTGTTCATCGTCCCGAAGGGCATCGGCGGAAAGTATAGAAGTAATTGACGCAGCCGCTCTGTTTACAAGTGCGCTTCCGCCCAACACTTCAAGAGTGTTTCTTAATTGACCTTGTGCAAGCATTGGATCGTTAGGGTCATAGTCGAATTTTCCAAAAGGATTTTCTTCGTCTAACAGCCTTATAGTCTTAGCTAATTTTTTAGGATTTTGCCTGTAGGGGTCATCTTCCTGATTTATGTTATTGTTCTCCAACAATTTGTAATAATTTTTTATATCGTGTTGATACAACCAACCAGCAATTTCAGGAACGTTATCTAAACCCCCTAAATTGTCTCCATTCGCTAATGCTTTTTTAATTTCTGGGAGTCTTGTCCCAAAAGCACTTCTTTTGTATTTAGGCTGCCCAACCTGACCTCTTACTTCCCCTGTTTCAACGTCTCCTCCTACCACTTTATCCAATGCTTTTAAAACAGTGGGAGCCGTAACGTCTGTACCTTTACTTTTATTTAAAATCAATTTAGAAACGTTAATGTCGTTATAATCTTCAACAAGAGAAATTTTAAAATTTTGACTAAATTGTTGGCCCTCTGGAACAAACAGTACATCTGGAAAAGTTGTTTCTGTAAAGTCGTCAAGGTTCGTAACAATAACGGGTTTTAAATCAACTTTTGACCCTATATCAACCAGCCTTGTTTGAATCCCAGTTCCCTTGTTGTTTAACTTGACAGCTTCAGCTTCAGCTTCAATTGTTGTTGAAAAAGATTTTCGGGTTACATTTCCATTTGGATCTACGGAAATAAGTTCTTTTCCCTGACCTTGGTCAACAATACTTCCGAGACTTTTTCCTGTTATGTTATACAACAGTGATCTATTAATAAAACCTTCTTCTTCTCCCGCTGCCCTCATTTTAGCTTGTATGTCATCAGAGTTGCTTCCAAAATATATTTCTTTTCCTGCGCCTATTGCATAAAGTTCTTTTCCAGCACTCGCTCCTGTTGATTGCGTAGCTATTTTTTTAGGATCTAATTTAGCAATTTCAGAGGAAGTCAAACCATAAATATCCCTAGCTTGTTCCTGAACCTCTTTAACTGTTTTTCCAAAAATAATGTTGCCATCAACTCCTGAATTAATGCCTTCAAGTTTTACTCTAAATTTTTCTGTATCAGCACTTTCTCCTGAAGGTTTCTGCCCCATGTTATATAACGGAATTTTTGGAATTTCTGTTTCAGGAACGCCACCTTTTCTTAGCTCTTTGCGTAAACCATCAGTTGTTGAAGAATAAAAATTTACGCCCTCATAAGAGGCTGTAAAAGGTTTTCCAGAATCTTTCCTTTGTGCTATAGCCAGTTCTATTTTTCTTCTTGCGTCTATGTCTTTGTCTCTAGAAGCTAAGGATCTTGTACCTATAGCTAACTTACGTTGCTTTTCGGCATCGGTTGCCGCTTTTGATATGGCGCCTACGTCGCCAATAAAGTTTCCTGCTGCGGGTCCAAACTTCCCGGTGCTTCCATAATCAAAAAGGTTTTTAGCCGCGCTAAATAATACTTGAGATTGATTGTAATCGCGGTCCGCGGCCCGTGAGCCAAGAAACGGGCTTAATTCTTCTTCCGCCGTTTGTTGATATTCTGAAATGGTGCGCTCTTGTGGCATTAAACTTCGTACCAGTGTCTCGTAAGCGGTTGCTGGCGTACCCCCAACATTCATTTTTTGTGGGTTCATACGGTCAAAAGCAGATTTAGGAATAGCCATAATTTACACTACCTTTAAGCAAAAGACTCTTGAGGGGCCGCACCTTGCATCATTAAATTACCGACACCTTGACCCATAGGGTTAACGTCCCCTTCGCCTGTTGCCATATTAACATCCCCCGCCACACCTTGCATCAAGCGTCCTACCCCACTGTCCACAGGACCTTCGTCTTGTGATAGCATAATTGAAGGTTGGACTAAAGCCAACACCGATTCCGGAGTGGCTTGTGCGTCTTGCAGGCCTACTATCCCTGCCAGCTCTTCGTACCGTGCTGATATGGGCATTTGGTCGCCCCTAAGCGCGTTAATCACGGACTCCGCATCTTCAGCACCGTCTAAACCCGTCATAACAGAGCTTAAATAATCACGGCCTATGCTCTCTGCTTCAGTGGCAGCTTGCTGTTCTGCTCCCGCAAGCATTTGCGGGTCTACTTGTTCCACTAAAGAATCTAATCCTTGGGGTGATCCGCCCATCATGTTTGGGTCCTGCATTATCTCGCCTCCGTTTGCGTATTTGTTTATTGGCCCACCGTTGTTCCTTGATAGGAAAGCCAAACCTTCTGCTTCTGCATCTGTCCTTAGTTTTTGCGCGGCACGAGAGGGGTGTCTAACGGTGTGCCTCGACGTTCTAACCGGGGAATATCTATCCTCTCCATATAGTGCTTGCTCACCATTGTCTACCCATTCGTAAAGTTCGTCACCTTTTAAAGTAGGATGCACCCCGGTTCTTTGGTAGGTTTGCCAAGCATTAAAAGCAGGTCTATTAGGATCTTGGGTTTCAATAGGGTTAAAAGCTCCGCCATACGGCCCGCTTATTTTCGGTGTTGCTCCTGTTTGCGCTCGTGCCCCCATAAGTGGGCCTACTGTTATAAAACCTTGCGGGCTGACAATTCCTCTATTCACATTGTTTTGAAACATATCTTGAGGGTCTTTAAAGCCGCGGGTCGCGGCCAACGATTCAACCGTATTAGGCAAACCGTTACCTATTACGCGGTCTACGCCACTTCCATCGTTATACCCTATGGTAAAACCTGTATCGTCCTTAATAGGAGTAATATCAAGTTGCTTGCCATCCACAGAAACGTTGGGGACCCCAACTTGAAGCTCCGCTAACCATCTAGGCGTGTAAAGAGAGCTGGCTTGGTTTAATAATCTTTGATCGGGTACATAGCCCCCATAAGCGGAAGTATTGCCCTGATTAACGTTTGCCGCGTAGCCTGTATTGCTCGCGGTGTTTGCGGTGTTTGCCGCAGTTGAAGAGTCGAACAAGCCTGAGTTTTGAAAAGAGGCTGTAGTCGGTATATTTCCAGAACCAAAGTTAACGCCGCCCGTGTTGCCGAAGTTAACGCCGCCCGTGTTGCCGAAGTTAACCTCGGGCGAACCACCGTCTTTAAAAAACAAAGGTCTGGTTAAAATATTATTCATTTTAAAATAAGTTTGCTTTTTTAGCGGCTGCGCCTGCGGTCAATGCGCCTAAGCCGTAGCCCGCAATGTTTTGAAAGGTTGATGCACTAGGACTATTAGTCGTTTGTACGCTAGATACAGGTCCGGGGTTACTTCTGTATATATCACTTAAAAAAGAATACTGGGTATACGGATAATTTTGATTAGCCTGCTCGTTTGCTGTGTTTGTGTTTAGAATGTTCTGCTGTTGGTTTTGCTGTTGCCCACCTAACGTCATTAAAGTGCTAAGGTCGTTGGAGTTTAATTTAGAAGTTAATTCTCCAAGTCCAGCCTGTTGTACGCCCATATTGGCTAATTGTCCGCCTATGCCCGCAGTGCTTGCACCAATATTAGCCATTTGATTGGTGTTGGCTATATCTAAATTGCCATAGTTAACCCCTAAATTGCCGATACCTTGGGCACTTTGGTTGCCTAGGTTTCCATAGGCTGTGCCCATATTGGCCAACATACCGGCCCCCTGCATTTGTCTGCCTTGGCTGGCTTCAAAAGCGGCTTGCGCTGCTTGTTGTGCATTTTGATAACCCGCCATACGCATGTTTCCGGCAGTACGGGATTGAGCATCTAATAAATTCCTATTCATTTCCGCACTTTGTACGCCAGACCTTGCTCCGCCAAAAGCGCCCGCACCTACGGCTGCGGCATTGCCTTGCATGGCTTGTATGTCGCCTTGGCGTTGTAAGTCCGCTAAAGCCTGTTGTACGGCTTGCGTTTCAAACGGGTTCATAAACTCAGAAGTAGTGTTAGGGTCGAAAGCCGCACCTGTTCCTTGCAGCCCTGCGGCCCCTTGATCTATATATCCTTGTCCCCCTGAAGCAGCGTCTCCATATTGCGTCCTCGCTTGATCTCGATATGGATCATATCTACCTTGCTGGTCGTCAGAGAAACCATACGCATTTTCCATTATGGGCAAAGCAGCCCCTGTTACGGCGTTCATGCCGCCTTGAATTGCGGCATCTCCCGATTGAAGGTATGGGGCGTAAGCACCTATTCCAGATTGACCTAAATTAAACCCTTGGTTCTGTAAATTAGAAAAACCCGCTACGTTATAGTCGGCAGGGGTAACCCCTGCACCAAGGTTCTGGGTTACTAAATTTTGTGCATTATTTATTAGTGCAAGTTTTCTAGCTTCTAGCGCGGGAGATTCCGATTGGATCGTTGTGGTGGTTTCGTTAGCCATTAAACTAAGCCCCCTTCAAAACGTCGCATCATAGAATACATATTGTTTATTCCTCGTTGTCGGTTACCGCCACCTGCGCCACGCACTGCGTCGGCTGTCATTACAAACTCTCCATCAGAAAGCATGGCAGGTACGTCATCCGATGTTCCTGTTCCCGGCCCTGAAATACCACCTATTCTTCTAGGAAACGCAACAGCATTTCCACCCTTAGCTGCAAGCATGGTTGGACGGTACGCATTATTAGAAGGTGCGTTGTACGGGTTTAAATAGCTAAGATCGCTCATGTATCCGTATTGTTCAGGGTTTGCATCGTATAATTCTTGACCTGTAGGGCCTAGGTCTACTTTCTCTTCTTCGGGAACTTTAAAACCACCCGCTAATGAAAACACCCCTGTACCTATCGCAGCGGATGGGCCATATTTACGAAGCATACCGGGGCCTGCTTTATCCATTATAGCCGTAACCTCTGCGGCGGTAGGCGTGATGTTTCTTGCCGCCATATCCGCTACAAATTTATCCCCAGCAGTTTTTTTCATAAGTTCAACGTCCGCTGGAGATCCCCCTGTCAAAAGGTCCTTTGTTCGTTGCAAGAAGTTCCTGCTTTCTCCCGCACCTGTAGGTGCTGCCGTGGTGTTAAGACCACTGGTATTAAGACCAGTGGGTTTTATGCTAGCCGGAAAATTTACTTGGTCTGGTCGAAGTTGATTATAATAAGCTTTTTCTGCTGCGCTAAGATTAGTAAAAGGCTGATTTACACCCGGTTGACTATAAAAAGATTTTTCTGCTGCGGTAAGGTTTGCATCAAGAAAAGGTTGATCTAGTTTTTGGCCCACCGTAGCTTGAACGGGGCCAGCGGAAAAATTACCTGCGGGTCCCACACCTTCTACGGCAGTGTTGGGGCTTAAAAACTTAGTACCAAATTGGTCTGCCGAAGGATTAAATAGGTTAGATAATCGTGCGCCCGGAGAAGATAAGGCGTTACCTATTCCAGAAGTAAAGCCTTGACCAAACCCTGTTCCAGCACTTAACCCCTGTACTCCCCCGGCTAACCCTGTAGCTAATCCTGCCGTTGCGCCTGTTAAAAGGGCGGATTTAAGTGATTTACCGATACTTTTACCTTGTATTAAACTGGCTAGACCAGACCCCGCCATAGCCCCATAAATAGGGCCTAAAGGGGTGAAAGAAAGAGCAATAGGTAGAACAATAGGGGCAATCTTTTTAAAGACTTTAACTACGCCTTTTACGGCTTTTTTAATACCTTTAAAAAGTTTCTTAAAAAAGAACTCAGGTTGTCCCGTTACAGGGTTAATACTATTAAGGTCGCTGCCTACCACATAACTTTCTGGCTCTAGCCCCATTTCCCGCATCTGACGGAACAAGCTTTCTTTTAGCCTAGGGTTTTCGTCAAAAATAGCAGTAGGTATAACGGTTTCGCCTTCTGCGGCGTGAACCATGTAGGTGTCTTCATAACGTCCAAATTCTGAAAGTTTCTCTGCGGCCTGTTTTGCTTGAGCAATTCCTGAAGAGGGTATTGGGTTATTGTCGTCGTCCGCCCAATCTCCTGTAGTCGCAGTAAGAAAAGAGGCTAGACCACCTTCGGGAACGGTAAACGACTCGGGTCGTTGGTACGTGGCTGTTTCAGACATTAAAATACACCTCTATTTACAGGTAAAAAACACTATAACAAACATTAACCCTAAGCGGTAGTAACAGTAACACTGCCTACACCCCCCGAGCCGCTAACCCCGTATGGATTAGGCGAATAAACTAACGTTATCTTAACAAAACCGTTTCTTTCAAACAGCGCACCCACTTCTAATCCGGCATCGTTATTGGGTAAATTAGTGAGTGTTAGCCGGGTACTTCGTTCGTCTCCCGCGTTTTGAAGCTGGGTCAACAACGAAGAAAAGGACCGGACCAATTCCGCTAAGTAACTAGGCTGATAGTCGGCAGGCGGATTAGGAAAAAAAGGTAGGTTTAAATTCTTACTCACTATCTTCGTCCGTCTTGACGAACGTCTAATCTAGGAGAACCCAACCGCCATTGCGTATCAGCACCGCTGCTTTCTATTTTTAAAGCAAAAGACCGACCCCGTAAACGAACATAGGCTTGTTCCGTAAACTGTTCTACTACGGTAGACGTGGCCGAAGCTGTTTGCGTTACCGTATTAGAGTCTGTTTGCAGATAATTGCCACCGGAGAAGTTTCTAGTTTTTAATGTAAATAAGGCCGCAGGGGCGGTGCTAGACGATCCGTCGAAGGTTATATCAGGAAGCAATCTTGTTATAAACGCAAAATTGTGCCCATCGCCTAGATCTACTTGGCTAGACTCAATGTACGGAGAAATAGCGGTTGCGGGCGCTGTGCTGCCATCATCTAAGCCCAGCTCATGGTAATACAAATAGTGGTCACCGCCTGCGGCTAAAGGGTAGTCCAATACGCCACGGTCTAACCACGCTGTGCGTGTCAATACTCCGTAGTACCATGCTTGCTCTTGGTAATTGTAAACGACATAACGGTCGCACTCAGTGCTTTCTTCTGACGGGTAAAACCACCACACTTCGTTAAACGAAGAGTTTAAGCCTGCAAAAACCTTTTCTTTTTGCGCTAAATTAAAATCGTTAAATACATAAGAGCGAACAGAGCAAGGCAGTTTTTGCACTCTTCCGTCGTACGCATAAAAATCTTCTACGCCCATCCAGAAAACAAGGTCGTCCACGGCTTTAGTTGCATTGGGGCCTATGATAGTAATGTTTTCAGAAATCTGCGTAATACCAAAAGTAAACGGCGGGCCAAGATATTGCATGGCGTGAAGCGAAACATCGGTAAACACTAAGATCTGTTGCCGGGTTTCTACTGCTGTTACTATTTCAGAGCCGGAGCTTAGTCGTAAGTCCCCTGCGCTATTGGTCGCCAAAGCATCCCAAGTAGTTAAACTTTCTTGGCTGCTAAAACGTATTAATAAAGGGTCTTGTACCCCTACATCATCTTGAGGGTCGCAACCAAACACTATAACGTGTCGCGATCTATCGGAAACCAATACTTGTTTGGCTATGGTGGGGGTCCCTACATCCGCGTTAGCTATTTCTGTTAAGGGTATTCCTCTTGCAAAACTCGCTGATTTTACGCTTGTATCCCAGTAAAAAATACCGCCATTACGGACGTTGTACAATAGGTCTTCGCCAAAGTTGTCGTGCGACCATAGGCGCAGCGTAGATAAAACACCTAAAGTTCCGTCAGAATCCCAAGTATCTCTACCCCAAGTATCGGTTCCCCAACCCACGTTATACACTACGGTGTCTAAACCTACGTTTATTTGATAGGCAGAAGTGGTGCCTGTTCCACCATTACCTGTGTCACTGCCATTAGCGGTAACCGTGTTACCCGAAGTATCTTTTGCAATTATAGTGTAGGCATTAGCACTGACTACCGTTTCTACTTGGTATTCTTGATTTAAAACCGTTGCAGTAATGGTTCCACCTAATGAAGCGGCACTCGCGAAAGTTACAAAATCATCTTTTACCGCCCCGTGGCCCGAGTCGGTTATGGTTACAACAGAAGAGCCGTTAGTGGCGGCAAAAATACCGTCGGTAGTAGACGTTTTTCTAAGGGGTGTAATGTCGTAATAGGACTCCCCCGACAGCACATAATACTTCAAGTGAGTGCCTACGCCGGTGTAGATATTGCCTGCTAGAGACGTAAATGTGTGCAAGGATCTGGCCGAACCGACATAAACATTCTCATTTTGTTTCTGCCAACCACCTATTTTTTCAGGAAAACCAAACCTAAAACGTATTTTATCGCAATCGTACCACCCGCCCTCGTTAGTGTAGGAAGTTACTTCTCTATTAATTCCCGGACGAAATTGTAATTTAGTTAAAGGCATCTATATCTTCCAAGCAATTCCGGCTAAGAGCGCAATAACTGCGCCAGCACCTGTAATCATAATAAACTCTATACGTTTAATACGCAGTATAGCCTCTTTCCATCGTTCTTCCATCTGGACTTCTACAATTGTGACTCGCGTGTTTAAGCTGTTAACTGCGTCATTCATTATGCTTCCAATGCTGCTACTTTAGTTTCTAAGACTTCTATTTTTGCAATAGCTTCTTTTAAAGCAGCCATTAGCACAGGTATTGTTTCTGTATATTGCATCCCTTTAATCTTAGTATCAGCCTCAATACCGTCTATTTCTTCTGCTATTTGTGGTGATGCTAACGATTCCTCTACAACTTCAGGATAAGCAGTTTCCCAATCTTGAGCGATAAAACCAATTTTCTTTCCAACTTTTGTATCGTGATCTTCTTGCTTCCAATTAAAAGTTACGGCTCTTGCAGCTTTTACATGGTTATAAGCAGTTGAACCATTTAGTTCTGTTATATTCTTTTTAATTCTTTCGTCTGAGTTAGCTGTCCAAGAAGTTGCTCCACCGACTAAATGCACACCTGTATTATTTTCGTCATAAACATTCCAAAGTGAGTTTGTAAAAAACACTCCGCGATAAGTATGTGAAACTGCTACGCCATAAGAAGATAAATTAAGAGAGGGGGATGTAGTGTGAAATATTACACCACCGCTTCCTGTCCATGATCCTGTTGACGCTACCGCACCAGAACCACCTATAAATCCTCCAGTAAGATGAACGCCTGTTGATTGCGTAGCTAGTTTAGCAACATTGTCATGGTAAAGAGTTACTGCTCCATCTGGCGCAGCTATAATACTACTTTCTCCAGATTTTCCTTCTATGTTTAAAGATCCTGTGCTGTTTCGAATATATGTATTTGCGCTGTCGTGGAAAATTTTTAAATCGCCACCAGTTCCAAACTGAAGTTGATCACTATCAGCAAAACGCAAACCTTCATCAGCAACATGTGTTAACGTAGTGTCTGCTGGGTGCGCTCCAAACTCTAACGCCATTCCATCCGTAGGAAATACTACGTTGCCAGCAGATGTTATTTTCATTTTTTCAGTAGGCGCACCAGATGTAGACGTACTAAAATACATAGTTGATGCGTTATTATCAGCAGCAAAGTTTCCGTCTGATGCTACAAAAATAGAAGCAGCAACTGCTACCGCATCACCACCAGCACCTTCGTTTGGTGCAGACCAATTAATCTGACCAAGTTTATCCCCAGCAGCAACATCGTTATCTCCAGTAGAAATAGTAAAAATAGAAAAAGCATCATCAGCAGTTGACGTTCTTCCTAGAATTAAACCGCTATCCGCACTGTGCGTTAGAGTAATTTCATTATCTTCCCCTAAGTGAATAACTGCGCCATCACTATCCAAGAATAAGTCATCCTCAATTGTTACATCAGCACTGAACACTGGAGTAGCAGTAAATGTATGAACACCTGTTGTAAGTGCAGTGCCATCAATTACAGCATTACCAGAAACATCAAAGTCTGTGCCAACGTATAGCTTTTTAGCGATACCGACACCACCGTCGATGATAAGAGCGCCTGACGTTGAGCTTGATGAGTCGGTGGTTAGATTTAAGTTTACAACTCCACTCGTATCGAGCGTAGTTACAGTTGCGGCTGCGGCTGAGCCACTTCCCAAAATACCATCTAGCGTACCTGTGAAACCAGTGGCTGTGATCTGATCGGTTGCGGTAATACCATCGACAAACAAATTAGCCCAGCGAACACTTGTTGTACCAAGATCATCGGTGGAATCGGTGTCTGAAACTACATTGCCACCATGCGTCGTGACGCCTGTTACCACCAATGTTCCCGCCATATCAACTGCGCCATCTATATCAACGACATCAAGATTAGTAGTACCATCAATGTCCACGTCAGCACTGATATCAAGACTGCTTCCCGTTAGTTTGCCTACTTGTAAGTCAGCATAGCTGTTAATTGTGACATTTCCGGCAGTCGTGCCGTCTTCTGTATTACAAGCTATTGCTGCAAATTCGTCAGCAGATTCGTCCCAAATAAGTCCTTTGTTAGCAGTGTTACTAGCAGAGCCGTTGCCTCTGGTGACAATAAACCCTTCATCGTAGGCTGTGCCTGTGTACCCTTGACCAAATTTAACCAGTGGGTCAGTAACCGTAAGGTTAGTCGTGTCTATGGTGGTGGTCGTGCCATTAACGTCAAAATTACCTGTGACGGTTACATTATCACCAAACGTAACTTCAGACGTAGAATGACCTATTGCAATAGCTATACCAGAAGATTCTGTTGCAAGTTTTAACTCACCCGTAGCGTTAGTGATATATGAGTTAGTACCGTCGTGGTACACCTGCATATCTGATCCTGCGCCAAACTTAAACTTATCGCTGTCTGGTACAAGTAAGTCACCACTTGCGTCTACTGTCACGGCCTTTGATGCTTCCGAAGTGCCTAACGTAGTGATGTCTAGGTAGTTTATTTCTGTAGCTGTAACCGTTGCCCCATCGAGCTTGTTAAGCTCTGTTGCTGTAGAAGTAACATTCGTTCCACCAATATCTAGCGTAGTCATTGAGACTTCACCAGCAACAGTTGCAATTCCGTCAGCAACCGTAATTAAATCAGTATCGTCCGTGTGTCCAATTGTTGACCCGTTAATGACAACATCATCAATATCAAGCGAACCGCCACTAATAAGCCCTGTGGTAGTAATCGCTGAAGCACCATTATTTATTGTTCCGAAACCGCTAGTTATACTTCCCGCGTCCAAAGCCCCAGTGGTCACGATTGAGCTAGAACCCGCAGTGGCAGACGCGCCTATATCAGATAGCACTTCACTAGCTGACCTACCTTCTATAGAAGTACCAGCAACTCGTAAAAAATCGTCATCAGCAACGCCAGTTGTAAATACAGGTACGTTGGTGTTGCTAATTCCTGTAGACAAAGTGGCTGTAGTAGTGATTGCTGTGCCGTTTAAAGTCATAGCGTCAGCTTCTAAAGTACCATCAATATCAGCGTTGCCACTGATATCTAACGAACCGCCATCTATTTCTCCACTAGCTGTTACCGTAGTAAAAGTCCCTGCTGCCGCACTAGCCCCACCAATAACCGTACCGTCAATCGTACCGCCATCTATGTTGACAGAAGACATACCTAAATCTTTGGTAAAGTCAGCAACAGCCGCGCCCGACCCTGCACCGTCACAATAAATAACCGCCGTATCGCCGTTTAAAACACTAACATTAGCGCCACTGCCTTGAGTAAAAGTAGCTGTTTGACCGCTGCTATTAACGACAAAGTACAGTTTGTCTGCATCGTTTGGGGTAATAGTAATTGTATTTGTGCCACTAGGAGAGCCACCCAAAACAAGCACTTTGTACATGCCGTCGGTCAAAGTTCCATCGGTTGTGGCTACTGTGGTAGTGGTTCCAGTAAGAGTAAGAGCTAAGACACCGTTGATCGACCGATCAATAATATCCATGTTGGTGTTAATCGTGTCACCCCAACTTCCTGATTGGTCACCATCTCCGGGTTTCTGAATTCCTGAATTTCCTGTATACGAACTTGCCATTTATCTATCCTATCCTGTCCAAGACACCGTCACTGTTCCTGACGTGGCTATCGCGCTGCTTGCGCTCCACGTCCAAAGTGTATAATCACCGCCAAAAGCTGAACTGTTCGACTGTGTAAAACTAGCGTCTGTTCGATTATAAGTAGTTCCCCCTACTGCCATAGAAACCCAACCACTGTTTGAAACTTGAGAAGTTACATAAAAAAATAAATTAGAAGAAGACGCATAAACACCACCTATAGTTACATCAAACCCAGAAAAGTCGATAGTGTTTGTACTTATTGTTCCAAAACTTCCTGCTTGTCCGTTTGCATTAAATCCAAAAACAGATATTCCAAGCCCTATAAAACTACTGGCTATTCCTATGGTGTAATTTCCCGTGGTTTGTGTGTTTGTAGCTCCAAAAAAGTCTGTTAAAGATATAGCACCGCTAGTAGGAACACTGTTGTTAGCCGTAACATTAGGAACAAGACTACCACCACGATAGTATTCGGTTAAAGAATGAGGGGCATCACCACCAAACTCAGTAACAAGGTCTGTTATGCTAATAGGGGCTGAACTTGTGACCGCCATTATTTATCCTTTAATTCGTCTACTTTATCCGATAACTCTTTAACAGCCTCAATCAATACGCCTACTAAATTACCATAAGCCACCGATAAATACTTATCTTCTGTATCATCTGTAACGACTGCTTCAGGCATTATCTCTTGCATCTCTTGTGCAATAACACCGACAGATCGTTTATCTTCCGATCCATGCTTATCAAAGTATACGCCACGCATTTCTTTTACTTTATCTAACGCGCTATCAATCGTTTCAATGTTTGATTTAAGTCGTATATCAGAACTAACCGTTACGTTGGTAGTCGCTGTAATAGTCCCTGTTGAGGTAAGGTTTCTATACCCTGTAATGTCTTTATTGCTGTCTACAATAACTGCTTTAGACGCTGCAACTGTACCTGCTGTAATACCGTCAACTAGATTAAGCTCTGCTGCCGTTGAGGTAACGCCGTCTAATATGTTCAACTCTGCTGCTGTACTGGTAACGCCATCAAGAATGTTAAGCTCTGCGGCTGTACTGGTAACGCCATCAAGAATGTTAAGTTCTGCTGCCGTTGAGGTAACGGTGGTGCTTGCAATAGACAAAGCATCTGTCTCAAGTGTACCGTCTACGTCTACATCGCCTGATACATCAATGTCTCCTGTTACCGCGATACCACCTGATTCCGTAGCTATCTTAGCTGAACCGTTGTGATAAAGCGTAACTGCGCCGTCATCAACAAATGTCGCCATTGTTTCACCAGTGCCAAGAATATGGACACTAGCACCAGTAAGGTTTAAGTTTCCTGTACCAACATCACTAATATAGCTATGAGTACCGTCGTGATAAATTTCAAGGTCGCCACCATCTCCGAATTTAAACTTATCACTGTCAGGGACAAGTAAATCACCGCTTGAGTCTACCGTTACCGCTTTAGAGGCTTGAGAAGTGCCTAACGTAGTAATGTCTAAGTAATTAAGCTCTGCTGCTGTGCTAGTTAGAGTCGTAGTTCCATCATTTAAAGCACTGTAAACCGTTGTGCCTGCTAAACTTAAATCTGTAAAAGCGTTGTACATGGCCGCACCCGATCCTGCGCCATCAGAATAACAAACCGCTACCGAACCAGTAGGTATAGTGACACTAGCGCCAATGCCTTGTTTAAAAATAATAGACTGACTGCCACTTGTAGCGTTTTCAACAATCCAAACTTTAGAACAGGTGTTAGGGGTTATTGTAATAGTGCAAGTGGAATCTAACGTTCCCGTGTATTTTAAATATAACGATCTCCCGGGGTCTGTGCCGCCATCTGCAATTACGGTCGAATGGGTGTCCGCGTTAGTAGTGATGGCTTCTGTCCCGTAACCTAGGGCTTCTCCAATTAACTCAAGATTGGTGTTGGTGTTTGTGCCCCATGTGCCAGACGCATCGCCTGTTGCCATTTCGTTAAGTCTTAAATTATTTACATATGTACTTGCCATTTGTTCCTACCTTTACGCAGCTATATCGTCCCAACTAGGGGTTTGACTCGGGGTTATATTAGAATAAGAAGGGGTTTGACTTGGTGTTATATTACTAAAAGACGAAGTTTGACTTGGTGTAATTAATCCCCAAACAAGAACAGGGCTAGTTAAGCCTGTAGCAGAAACACCCGTTACAGAAAAATTGTTTATGTTGGTTATGGTGACTGCGCCACCCGAAGCTGTTGCCGCGCTACCCGTAACTGAAACATTTACGCCTACGCCTTGCACTATGGCAGGAGCAGCGGCGTTTACTACAGCCGTTGCTATAGGAACTGCACTTCGGTTCCAAGGGCCGGAAGCCCAAGACCCTCTGTTCCAACCTGCTACATAAGCATTTACACCGCTCATTTAAGCAATCCGTATAATCGCGTTGCTCGCATCTGCTGTTGGAAAAACAATTACAAAGTCACCAGAAGACGAAGATTTATCTGCGCCAAAATCTAAAACCACTACCGTAGGATTAGTAACGCTAAGAGAAGTGGTATTTGGGGTGCTGTTGTATATCAACGCTCCGCGAGCGTTAGATATAGTCGAAGACCCCCAAGTGCTGTCTGCAAAATCCGTTAAAGCGGTTGTCCCAGAAAGAGTAGGGTCTACTTTTGTTAAAGTGTTTCCTCCGGCAGTGTATGCCGTTCCCGTAACTTCGTTACTTGTGGTGTATGCTGTGGTAGCGGCGGTGAAAGTAGCACTGTTGGTGTACATTGCTACTTTTACGGTGTCGCCTTTAAAGTCGTGGCACCCGTATAAAAGTTCTTTTTTAAAAGTGCTGCACATAAAATTTCCGTCAAAAGCCATCTAAAGTCTCCTTATCAATTCCGCTAATTCGGGTTGGGCGGCATCTATTAAAGCATTGTAAACTGTTGTTCTATCACTTTTTATAGCTTCTCTCATGTAAAAAGCCACTGTTTTCTGTATTTCTTCTTTAAAAGCATGAGCTTGTGCGCGTACCATAGGTTCTGCGTTATCTGAAACCGCTACTATTCTGTTTGCACAACGTTCAGCAACTTCTTCCGGGGTAAAACCCCGGTTATCGGTAGTTTGCACGTCTACCTTAAATGTTGGTGGTAATTCCATACTCAAAGCTTGTGTCATTGTCTTTGCCTAATTACTTGACCCGTCCTGTAAAGGTCTTGGGTTTCTTTAGCCTCTCCAAACATTTTTAATCCTACCATGGCTTCGCCAAATCTTTTATTGTATTCTGCCATTAAATCTGGCTCACCTTTCATGTAAGTGTACGCTTCTACTAAGCATCCGTATAATAATGCCACCGATGCGTTTTCGCTTAACCAAGTCGTTCCTGAGTCTCCTGCAACCGTCAAGCTGTTTGGCCGGTAAAAATAGTGCATTTCTGCGGCATAACCGGAATCCGGTGTAGGTGCAATAACAAAGTTGTCTACGTCAAAAATACCGTAATACTTAGGTGTTCCGGTGCTACTGCTGTTTGGGTTGACTGTTTGAAGAAAAGAAACGTCTTTAAAGTCTAAAAAAATCTTGTTAGTTCCGCTTGTTGCAGAAAGAGAAAAAGGGGCTAAAAAATCACTTGGCGCAGCTAAAAATTGGTTAGACGACGTAAAAGTTCCCGAAACATTCTTTTTAAATATATCTAATTGTACGTTTTTTAAAATGCGTTCTTCCGTAAGCTTAATAAAATCGTTTAAATGCGTTACAAAAGAAGTTTCAGAGTTTTCTGTGTAATCTTGAATTGCGGTTTTTAGTCCGCTATAAGTAAAGCTCATGTTGTGGTCACCGTAACTGCTCCTACTTTACCGTAAGAAATAACCGGGATAAAGTTGGTAATTTCAGGAATAGGTTTTAACACGTAAACGTCAAGGGCCTCGGCTTTATCTGGTCTAGGGTCTTTAAGTGCTTGAGGATCGTTAACTTTTCTGCTGGGTGTTAGTTGAGGGTGTTTAGCCTCCCACTCGTCATACCCTACCAAAAGACCGTTCCACTCTTTTTTCATTTTATGCAATGGATACGAAAAGCCGGAGCGGTCTGAGATCCCTAACGCATTTTTTCCTGTAGCGAATTTAGACATTAGTTAAGCCCTCGAATAACTTAAACTAGGGGCAACGTGAAAAGAAGCTCTGTCTCTGTCTTCTGTCATAGCCCGTTCCATTTCTTCTTCATACAAAGCTTTTAGAACACTTATCCTATCTGGCGCTCTTTTTACAGATAAATAATACGCTAACCCTGCCGCCAAGCAAGGATAAAATCTAAAAGGTAAGTCTAAGTTATCGGTAAAGCTGTCGGCATCTTCTATTCTAACCAAACGATTAAAAATAAGGGTGTCCGTGCTGTTATCCGGGGTGGGCCAAACATTTATTTTAGGGATTATTTGCCTGTCTATAAAAAACTGAGAAGGCCTACCTGTGGTGGATTTATTAGGTATGTTTAAATAGGAGTCTCGGCTTACTCGGTCTATAGAGTAATCGGTGCTGCTACGTCTAAGAACTACAGACAAAAGGTCTATGGTCGCTTTAACGTTATCTAAACTTACCGCAGAAGATAGTGTGGTAGTAGCCCCGCTCGTTCCACCCGTTAAAGTTTCACCGCTAGTAAAGGTTCCCGTAGGTATTGTAATAGCTATAGAAGTGGCACTAGTCAAATTGGTGATTACTGTGGTGGCTCCGCTGGTCCCGCCGGTAATTGTTTCTGCGACGGAAAAACTTCCGCTGGCACCTACGGTCATAGTTAAGGTTCCCGCAGGATATGTGGCTACACCCGAAGCTAAAGCAATAGTAGTTTGTTCAATAGTCCATTGATTTAAACCACGGTTAGCCCATTCAGCTAACATTAGGTTTAAAGAACGGTTGGCGGTTTTTAAATCGTTTCCTGTTCTGACCTCTAAACCACAGCGTTCAAACGCTTCTTCTATGTAGTCGGCAACGTCTAACTCAAAATTAGTGCTTCCTGAAGTAGCCATAATTTATTTTTAACTCCTACGACGTTTACTATTTTTCTTAACAGAGCCGCCATAGTTGTACATTTTAGGCTTTACTTCTCCGCCCATATTTAGTTTTACGGGGCTTTTGCCACAAGAGATTTTTTCTCCCATAGCTAATTTTTTTCTCATGCCTACCTTATCGTCCATTTTTACACCTCGTTAACATTTCCAACGTTTTCTAGCCTGCCTTAAACGACTGTTGGGGTTCTTAGCCGCTTTAGGAAATTTTTTCATTTGTCCCGCAGAACGAGCGCAATATGATTTTCTTCTTTTGGCTGCGGCGCTTCCCGCTTTAACTTTTCCCGTTACCGCCGTTTTCAATTTACTGCCGGGGTTAGCCTTGCGGTGGGCTTTAACCCCTTTAGCCGTCATTCCCGCGCCTTTTTTAGTAGGCCGGTAATTAGCGCCTTTGCCCGTAGTGGTTTTACGAATAGGCTTTTCTTTAACCCTAGGCATAGAACGCAGTTATACTTGCAGATGTTCCTGCTGGAAGATCTAAGTAAACGCCGTTTTTAAATAATATTCCGTCATCAGGAATATAAGGGTCAATATAATCTTTCGTAGTTGTAGCTACTTTTACAGAGAATAAATTTGTTCCGCTTATAGGTGACTCGTTGTAAAAAGCTAAATCTCCTATTGTTCCGCCTGTAGTACAGTGAAACCCTTTTAACCTTGCTCTTCCTGCAAAAACAACCGCTTGTCCGCCAGTGGTTCCGGCGGCAACTCCAACTGAAGTGTTAGTTCCAATAGAACCGTCTCCTGCAACCGAAGTAACTGTGTTAAAAAACTTTGTTCCAGTAACTGTATTGTTGTTTGGCCCGGTAATATCTTCAGTCAAAGCATTTCCTGCAATGTCTGTTCCGGTAACCGTTATAGCTACACCTGAAATATTTCCACCAGAAGTTAGCGTTACTTTAGCAGCTAAACCCGTCGTGTGAAAAGTTCCTGCGGTAGCCGCAGAGGTTAACGTCATCGCAGCGGTGCCGGTTGTTGTCTGTAAAGCCGCAAGCGATGCTGTAGCGGCGGAAAGATTGCTAGTATACGTTTTTACTTGAATATCTGACATATAAAACTCCTACAATTTAGGCGGGTTTTTACCGCCCAAATCGTGTTTACATTACGCTACTTGAACGTATTCAATTATAAAAGTAAAAGCACCCGCAGTTGTGGCATCTACTGTGTTAGTAATATTGCAAAAAATTGTTCTTGCAGTATCCGTAAACTGAACAGAAGCTGGGGCAGTGGTACCGTCTTGCGTTTGTAAAACCAAAGCGGTCACAGTTACATTGTTTAAAACAACCGTAGTACCAGCGTCTAAAATTTCATCTGTTTGAGCCGCAACAATTTGTGCGCCAGAGCTGCTAGTCCCCACTTCATAACCAATGTCCCCTTCCCCTATTACAGGAGCAGTGGTACACAAAATTTTAATGTCTGTAATAATAGTGTTTGCTGGTTGGGTAAATTCGCCAATAGCAGGGCTATCGCCAGCGGTTGAGTTAACTGTTACGCCTGTGGCAAAACCAACATGCTTTATGTATTTATCAGTAACAATTCCTGTAGAAGCAATTACGGCGGTGTCTGTAACAGCACCGGTAGTTGCATTTTTTGAGATTACTTTAAAACCATTTTCTGATCTGACCGGACCATTAAAAGTTGAATTAGCCATTTCATTATCCTTCTTATTAAAGGTTTCGTTATAACGTCATAATAAGTGTCTGCTAGGGCAGTCGTTATAACTAATAAATCCTAGATAAACTTGAGGGTACACAAAAAAGAAAGGGGGCACAAGGCCCCCTTCGATTTAATACTTTAAAAGTATTAAGCAGCTCCAGCAGTACCAAACACAGACCGCCAATCAGAGACACCGAAGCTATAACGCTCCCGTGCTTTGAAACGCATGTTTCCTGTGTCAAAGTCGCCTTCCATTGCAGTACGGATAGGTGTGCGTTGAAACAGCTTAAAGCCGTTTGGCGCATCCGTTTTAATGAAGAAGCCATCAGTATCTGTGAGGAAGTGGTTTACAACCGCTCCTTCAGGCAACATACCCATAGACTTAACCGCATTAACATCGTTATCCGAACTTCCCGGTCTAAGTGTAGAATTAAGTACACGTTCCGCAGTAAATTGAAGCTCTTTAGGAATAATTAGCTTCATACCACGAATTGCAACTTTCAAACCACGCTCGTCGGTTGTTCCTGCAATATCAATCAACATCTGCTCTAACGAAGTTTCATTTAAGTCCGCAGCGACAGCCAAAACATTGCTCTGGTTACCACTAATAGACGGATGACTAGCGGAGCAAAGTGCAACACCGTCACCAATGACATTAGCTCCAGTAGAAAAAGCGTTGTTTAAAATAGACGCTGCTTTTATCTGCTTGGTTTGAGACATAGAACGTGCCAAAGCGCGTGTATACCTACTTGCCAATCTGTCATATAAATTATCTTCGATGGCTTCTTCAGTAATACTAAAAGCAAGTGCAATAGTTTCGTGAGTATAACGTGCAGTGTAAGTTTCCTGTGCGTCATCAAACGATATTGCGCTTCCTTCCCCTTTAACGGGAGCAGAGCCGAAGCCTGCAAGCATTACTTCCTCTTCAAACGCTCGGTCTGAAGATTCTTCATCAAAAATTTCAGTATGCTCTCTATCATAGCGATCATACTCCAATCCGAACAAGGCATTGAGGCCCGGTTCTAACTCTTTTGCTAGTTGTGCGCGAGAAATAGCCATTTGTCAGCCTCCTTATACGCCGGTTGTAGAAACAGTACCAGCCGCAATAGAACCCGTAGGTGCATTGAAACTGTTGTTTATACGTACGATTGCGCCGATACCGGCGGATGCAAAGTCTTCACTAGCAGGATCTTCAGTCCAACCCATAACTCGTAACGACAAGCTATTAGTTGTGGCTAAAGTAGAGATAGCTAAACGACCAAGAGAAAGGCCGGTAGAATCAACACCTGTTATTCCAGTAGAAAGACTTGCGTTTAAAAAGACACTTGCGCGAGCATTTGCCTCACTTGTCCATGAAGCATCCGTTGCAATCACATATAACTGACTAGGATCGTCATTTATAAATGCTTTAACAGGAAAATCACTATCTGCCCCAGATCCGGGCCAGTAGTTGCTCCAAGTTGGTTTTCCAGTGACGCTTGAGACATATTGACACCCTTGAAAAACACCTAGGTGACTTACTGTTCCGCCAGCAGCGTTAGCTGTGTGGTCAATGTACCCAGAAGCAAGAGGTATAACCAATTGTCCGTGGTAAATTTTATCAGTATTGTCACTAGCAATTTCATAGGGAGTAAAGCCTGTAAGGCCAGTGGAATTAGTGCCGCCACCCAATTTACTCAAAGGGCGCAGGCCAAAACTTCCATTTAGATTAGCCATTGTTTTTTTCTCCTATGGGCAACGCATTATTCTTTGCGAGGCCCGCCAAAAGTTACACGACTTTGACGTTCGGGTTGTCCAATCGTCATTGTCGAATGAGAATTTTCTCGCAACAAATCATGGTCCACTGCTTCTATTTGGTCCGCATGTTTACGGTTAAAGTAATCCGTGCGTTCCTCTACAGTTTCAACAGGAATTCTTGCAAGTATTAATCCGCCTACTCCAAATACTCCTTCGTATCTACCTGAATCTACCACTGGCGCTTCAAAGTCTGGAAACTCGTCACTTCGTACAAGTTCATAACCCTGTCTTAATTTTGCTGAAATATTTTGGCGGTCATCATAACCCCTCACTTCAGCGCGAATCCAACGGTGTTTGTACCCCTCGGGGGCAGGTGGAGCGTCTAACATAGACGGGGGAGTCCAAGGCTTACGCCTTTTAGTAGTCTCCCTAGTATTTTTTGCGCGAGAAGTTTTATTCACACCTTCAAAACCTTTTTTTGTCTCTTCAGTCATTTTCATTACTCCTTCACGTATTTTGCATATTCTTCAAGCGGCACACCCAATCGTTTAGCAATAGTTACTTGGCTAGGGGTGAGTCTAACCTTTTTGTTCGTGCGCCCATTTCCAGTATTGCGGGAAACGCCAGCGACAGTCTGAGCGGTCTTTTTGCTGGCCCCGTTAAATTTGTGCGGAAACGATGTTTGAATCCGCGTATTTAGCTCACTATAATACTCATCACTCAAAGGGTCAAACCCTTCTTCTTCTACCATTTTTTTATGCAAGCCAAAAGCAGCAAAGGTCATTGCTTCGTCCTGACCAAACCATTTGTTTTTTTCCGCCCACTTTTCTGCTTTAGGGTCCGGAGCTTGCTGCGGTTGCGGTTGCGGTTGCGGTTGCGGTTGCTGCTGCTGCTCTTGCTGCTGTACATACTGCTCTTGCTGACTTTTAGCACTGTTGTAACGTTCTTGCGCCACAGCTAATTGCGTCATTTTTCTTTGTGCTTCAATGGTCGCATCAGTGTCACCGGAGTCTACCGCACGTCTTAAAGCATCTTCAGCTTGTTGCTGTTCTACAGAAATTCTTCCCCCATATTCCTGCATATAGCCTTGGTCAAGTTGCTGCATTTTTTGCTTTGTTTGCTCTGCTTCTTGCTTTTGTTGTTGAGCAAAACGAATAGCTTCTTCTCGATCTCTTTCCGCTTGACGCATTTTTTTGGTCAAACGGTCAATGCGTTTTTGAACAGAAGAGCTATATTCTTCTACTTCCGGGTCTACTTCTTCCTCGACAGCCTCTATTTCAGGGGCTTCCGAAGCTTCCGAAGCTTCCGGGTCTAAAAACTGTTTAGGGCCTTCGCTAACCTCTACCTCTGTGGCCTCTTCGGTAAACTCAAGGTCTACCATGCCATCATCAGGCTCGTATTTGTTTTCTTGTATTTGCGCCATGATTATCCGCCTTAATAGTTTAAAATATCATCAGGGTCTGAAATAGTGGCTAAGATTTCATCATCGTTAAGAATCCGAACTTCTCCCCCATCAATACGGAACCTAGACCCCGCATAACGAGCAAAAATTACCCACTCTTTTTCGTTGCACCAAGGCCCGTCTGGAAACTTTTCTTTGTCCTTATAGGCCAAAGGTCCTTGTTTCAGAACATAACCAACAACGGTTTGTATTTGCCCATCTTCTAATACTTTATCCGGGATGTGTATTCCCCCTTCTGAAGTGGCTTTCCCGCGATAAGGCAAAATAAGCATTCGCCAACCTGTGGGGGCGGGCATACGCTCAAGTAAGCTACTATCTAATAATGACGGGTCTAACACGCGCTCGTCAGGCTTGACGTATACGTTTTCTACTTCTTCAGCTACACTTTTAACGGCTTCAATCATCTATTTGCTCCTGTTTTTCTAAAAGGCCCGTGAGTTCCTGTAAAATATAATTTAGGGCAATCATCTCACCCATTAGCTCTTTGTACTGTTCCATTGATTTAATCCCGTTGTTTTCCAGTACATCTAAAACAAGGGCTTTCCTGTCTCTAATTGTTTTTTGAACAAATTGAGCAAGTTGTATTGTATCCATAAGTATCTTATATTTTCAAATGGAATCTTAATATATCTTATAGAATTAAAAAAAGCTAGGATTCTGCCAAACTTAGTGCGTAAGTTTTTGTTTCATTGTTGCGCCGTATCCAGCCTCTTCCAAAAGTTTTAAACGTACTTAACTCTCGGTAGAACTCTTCGCGGTCTTTGTGCAATTCTGAAATAACTCTAATAGGGTCTTCGGCGGCAACCGCCTTTAATGTGTTGGGTCCAATAAGTCCGTCTGTAGTAGCGCCAACTACTTTTTGTAAACCTTTGATGGCGCGTCGAGGCCCGCTGTTCACGGACCAATCAAAAACGGCAAAGTCTACGCCAGAAGGTAGATCATCACCTTTTACGGCTCCCCAATAATTTTTGGTGTAGATAGCTTTAACGTGTTCTATAGGTATGTTTTGTATTTCTTCTATAGACACTTTTCGTTCTAGATAATGCTCGTATGTTTTTTTGGTAATGCCTTGGTTTGTTGCGCCCCCGGGATCGTGTGGGTGGTTAACATACCCGCCCTCGTGGCGTAAGACTTCTTCTATAGCGTCATCTAAATTTTCTTTCATTCGCTTGCTTTCTTTTTTGTCGTGGTTTTTTTTCTAATTTTTGCTATAGCTTGTACTTTAGTAACAGGCTTTTTAACCAACTTTTTAGGTAGATAACTGTTAAAAAAACCGTAAGCACTAAAGCCTACTAAAACAATAAAAATTAGCTTTATAAGATCCATCAGTCTTTGTTAGGCGGCAGCATTTTTGCCCGGCCTACGTTAAGGGCTAAAACTTCAATAATCTTATACAGCTTACCAATTAATTCGTCATCCTTTGGTGTAGCTGTTACTGAAGCTACAAAAGATGCTCCGCAAACAACCGCTGATATAACCCCTACTACTTCAATAATAAAATCAAACATACCTTACCTTACTCCTTATCATAGTCTCTATAAAATTTAACGACAGCAATAATATTGCTAGTGTACCTTTTTATTTCAGCCATGTTCATAGCTAAGTTTTCGTACTGTTTTGTTGTCAAAGCATAATAGGGCTTTGCCGGGGCGTTTCCTTCTTCTACGGACAATAAATACTCTTGCATTATATCCGGGGTTAAAACTTCAAACTGTATGTCGGTTAACTGCATTTCCATGGGCAATGGCGGGTGATACATAGGTGGACGCTCTGCTATGGTTTTTACTTCCACAGGTTTTACGGGCTGCATCAGCGAGCAGCCACTTAGCAAAGCTAGGCTAACCGCGAACAGAAGCAGGCGCATCTGGAACCTCTACTGGGTTGGATGTTTCACGTGGAACATCTTCTTTGGGGTCAAACTGGTTGGGATCTGTCATCTTAATTAGTTGAACTTTAAGCTTTTGTGTGCCGTTATTGACTCTTGTTTCGATTAACTTTGGCTTGGCTAACGCTAGACTATTCATGTCGTGCTTGGAAAACTTGTCTCTAAGTGTCCCTACTTGCCGTAAAGCCTCGTTTTTCTCTGATTCTAAGCTGTTTAGCTGAAAGCTTATCTGTTCTTGCTTTTGTAGATAAGCATCAATAGAGTCATTCTGTTCTTGTATCTTGCTCTCAAGAATAACTTGGTTGCCTTTGAGCACAACCATCTGACCGTTAAGATATTTTATGTAACTGGCCGAGCCTGCAACAGAAGCAAATAACAAAATACCCAGTATTATTGCTAGTTTAAATCCCATTTTTAGATCGTTTATACTTTTTTGTTTTTTTGACTTCGCCGCCGTATTTAAAACGTTTATTTATAGTAAGCATGACCTCGCTATCAAAAGGCTTTTTTGCGCCACCTAGACTGACCGTTGTGTCGCCTATTTCCTTTGTAAGCCGTCCAGAAAAACTGGGGCTTCCTCTACCTAAATTAACCCGACCACTTACGCTACCGCCTTTAAACTCATAGTTCCCGCCAACACTTCTGATTTTTGATTTTCTTTGAGCATTGTCCGCAAAAACTCGAAGCTCTGTTTTCTTTTTCACTAGTAGTCGCCCCACACTTTTACTTTAGTGCCACCCCAGTATTCAACTGCAAGGCCAGCTTTAACTAGTTTTTCGTTAATTGAATTTTCTTCAAGGTCCCAAAGCACACCAAGGATACGTCCATACTTACCACGCCCTTGTGATTCTAGTACAAACCCGTCTTTGGTTAATTCTTGTAGCAGTTCTTTAGCTTGCAGCCCTAGTTTCTTTTCTGCTAAATCTTTGGTTCTGGACTCTGGGGTATCAATGCCCACAAGCCTTACACGCTGTTTTGCAAGAATAATCTTAAAACCTAAGTCGATATTAACGTCTATCGTATCTCCATCGACTACGCGATCTAACGTACATTGGTATACAAAAGGTTTAGCCATTTACGTGCTCCGTGTTGCTCGGGTCTTTCCACGCATTGCAATGCCGTCTATGTTTTTCTTACTGACTAATCCCCCGCCGGAAAGTTTTGCTGTCTTTGCCGCTTGTTTAAAGTTTTCGTTTGTAGGTGCCCCGGAGCTTCCTACTTTTCGCATGGTTTCCCCAGAACCCTTTTTGATTCTTTCTCGTTTAGCTCTAATATTTGCGTACAAACCTTTTTTAACCATTGTTTATGCCACCGCTTTTTTTCTTGCTGTTTTTGATAAATCACTTAAATGATAAAGTCGCTTGCTGTTTTTGGTGTGTGTTTTGTTTGTGTGTAGCGTACCATTCGACATTTTGTGGGTGTTTCCCTTCCACTCAGTGCCGTCTTTCTTATAGTGCTTTACGCCTTTCATCAGCAGTTTTTAAAGCTGCCGCCGCGAAGGGCTGCGCCCATGCCACGTTTCTTGCCTTTTACGACAGTTGCTTTTCCAATATTAGGTGTTTTTTCCTCTACTGTTTTAGCATAAGAAATAGAACCTTGCCCGTCTATCACTGCTTTATTAGTAGGTTCGGGGGCCGCGATTTCGGGTCCGCTAACAATCTTTACTGCACTCATCGCTGTTGTCCTCTGTTTTGGTTTTGTAGCCTCATTGCCTCTCGGTCCATCGCAGACTTTATTCTAGCCTGAGTTTGTTGCTCTTGGCTTTGTAGTCTTTGCTGAAATTCATCACCTTTACGCATTTCTTTCTCTTGGTCAAGGGCCAATTCAGCTTGGTCCATAGAAATGTCCGCTTGGCTTTTCTGTCCTTTAATCTGTAGCTCTTGTTCTTTAAGCGCGATTAACGGATCAGGGCGTTGCTCTTCGCCTGCATTTGCTACTTGTTCACCTAGAGCTTTCACTTGCTGCATACCTTCTGCAATTAGCTCCGCGACAATCACTTCCATACCCATCATCTGTTCTTCTTCAGACTGAGGCTGCGGTATCTGACCTTGTTGCACTTGCTGCATATAAATCACTTGAGCTTGTTCTTGGGCTTTTATTTTTACATGCTCCATAATGTGCTTTTGCATGGATACTGCAATTTCTGGAGAGCCTTGAACAATACCAGATGATCCAAAAACTAAATGCGTCATAATGTGTGAGTCGTGGTTTTGTCCTTCAAAAACTTTTAAAGGGATCTTATCCAAAGTGTCTATGTTTTCTTGTGCCGGATCTTTAGGCACAGGCTCTTCGGTAGGTGGAGCCGTTAATATTTTATCAATGTCCCTAACACCTAACGCTTCATACATACGACGAAACGCTTCGTAGCGATTGTGCATGTCAGGCGCTTGCGACGCTAACTCTAACTGAGTTTGGGCCAAAGCAATACGCTGCGATTGTGAAAATATATTAGGGTTAGATACCGGAATAATGTCTACGCGGTCGTCAAAGTCTTCCGCTTTAATGCTTTGGTCAGCGTTAGCCACTTCATACGGATATTCAGGCGGTAGGTATTCTGCCATAAGCCGGGCAAGTAATTTAAACTCTTGCCGCATGGCATAATGCAGCCGCTTGTGGACGGCGCTCATAACCCGGGTACCTTGTTCCAACATAGCAACAGTGGTGCCTACGGGCGCGTTTTGATTTCCGTCACCTACTTTTAAGTCTGTAATGGTTGCGAACCGTTGTCCGGCTTCCACGACAAAACCTAATAGCGCCATCAGTGTTTGGTCCGGTCCCTTAAAAGGAAGCGGCATCAAGCTGTCTCTAATCGCGCCGCCGGGTGCGTCTACATCTCTAAACTCTCCCGGCTGTAAAGGTTCTTCGTCGTCCCTGATCCGTAGGCCGCGGGCCTTGAAGCCTGCGGGAAGGTTCGATAACGTACCCGCATCAATCAATTGTCGCAGTGCGGCAGTCGCGGTCCGCGATAATCCGCCTATGGTATGTATCAAACCTAGTCCATAAAAGCCAAACCCGGGTAAAAACTTGTAATGCACAAAGTATTGTATTTTACGCTTTAAAGGGTCGTTTTCTTGGTAATTACGTCGAATAGCCAGTACTTGTCCGTTATCCTCACTAATTGTGACAATATACGGCACCTTGATCCCCGTCTCTTCGCCCTCTTCGTCCAGTTCTTCATAGCCTTTAAGGTCTAGATCTACGTGGCATTCTAATAAAGTGCTGTCGTAATCTATGGTAGAGGAGTGTACGCCGTCAATATCATCTATTTTATCGTCAACAGAGTTGGTGCCCGCTTGTGTGGGGTGTACTTCCACATCTCTATAGAACCCAGACACCTGTTTTTTACGCAGATCGTTGAGTGGCATACGCAATACTTGAGTAATGTTGGGGCAAGTGTCTAAGCTGCTGGCCTCATACGGTACTACTAGCTGCTCCGCAGGCACAAAACTACTGATGGCTCGGTCTAGCGTTTCATCAAAGTATACTTTTTTGAACGTAGAACCTGCTAATGGGAGATAAAACAGCATCTGATCAACTTCAGGTGTGTATTCTTCCATTACATTCATCAAGTAATAGTTCATAAATTCTTTTACGCGGACCGCTTGCTGTTCTTTTTCCGCGGTAGGGGTGCCCATGACCGCTGTTCTTACCGGACCGTTGGCCGGAAGCAGTTCGTTAAAGGCGTGGGCTTGAAATTGTGTGGCCGCTTCGGCCAACAAAGGGTGCGTTACTCCTGTGGCTCCGCGAAAAGGTTGTGTTCTTTCCTCGTAAGTAAGCCCCAAAAGCTCCATACCGTTAGCGTAAGTGTCTTCCCATTCTTTTCTTGACGACTTATTGGCTTCGTACTCCGAAGAAAGCTCGCTGCTAATGCGGCTAAGTTCTCTGTCGCTTAAAAATTCTGCTAAGTTGTCAAAAAAATCGGCTTCTTCTTCGTTTTCTTCCGAATCAAAATCTACGGTAGCGCCGCCATCTTCGGCCAGCTCTATCTCTATCCCTTCTGGAGTTCCTTCTGCTACCCCCATCGAGGTGCCAATAGTTTCTATTTCCATGTCCAAAGCCATTTCATCCAACTTAGGGTCGTCTCCCGACCGCTCCATAAACGAAACTACAGGTTCATCCGCCATGTTTATTAATTCCTTAATCTATCCATAAAGTAGGCGTTGGGTGGCTCTACGTTTTCTGTGGGCTGCCCTCGAAAAGCGGGGACATCTTCATATACAGGCGGTGGTTCTCCTGCGCCCGTGTTTTGATTAGCCCTAAAGATTTCAATTGCTCTGGGGTCTATTGAACCGCTATCTACTAAGGCCCTTAACGCCGTTAGCTCATCTACTCCCGGGTTTTCCATTAGGAAGTTTTCTAACTGTACTCCAATAGCTGAACCGTATGTTTGAATGGCTGGGCTAGGAAGTTGACGGCCCGTGTTGTCGCTCAAGCCGTCCTTA
>Ga0209337_1000475_pt1 | contig 32305 bp, 45 predicted proteins | sample LinPmetageLP53_FD_184044 | JGI IMG/M metagenome (GOLD analysis project Ga0209337, IMG submission 184044) | Marine viral communities from the Pacific Ocean - LP-53 (SPAdes) (version 2) | ecosystem: Environmental > Aquatic > Marine > Oceanic | place: Pacific Ocean | collected 2010-02-08
TTGACCTAACAATATACCCAATGGGTAACATAGCTGTAAACTATGAAGAAATAGAAATAAACAATCACGCTATTACAGTAGGTGTTGTCGGAGATTTAAGTGCAGGTGAGTATGAACAATGGTTCTATAATCATCCAACAAGTGGGGCAGTTTTTTGGGATAGTCAAGAAGATGATCCAGTAGAAATAGCAAACGGAGAAAGTATATGCAGTGTAATACCAGACAGCCACATAACTTGTTTATACTACCCACAAGTTTATGCTGATAATGTGTACAATCAACAATGTAACCTTGACCCTTTGTATGATTACGGATGTCCTGGCTGGGATGATGCTTACATAGAAGAATATGTAGAGCCAGAAGAAGAGGAAGTTTGGGAAGCAGAGGAAGATTATGAAATATTTGTACTTCCAGAACCAGAGTCTTATATAGAAATTGTGATTGAACCAGTAGAAGATTATACAGTTGTAATAGCTGAGATTGAAATGCAACTACCAGAAATTGAAATGGTAGAAATGACCCAACAAGAATTTGAAGCAGAACTAGAAGCAGAATTAGAAGAATACTTTGACCCTTTACCAGAGCCAGTAGAAGAACTAGAAGAACCTATAGAGGAGCAACTAGATGAGCCAGAGCCAGAAGAAGATTCCGTACCAGAAGAACAAGAACCAGAAGAGCAAGAACAAGAGGAAATAGAAGATGAGCCTAGAGAGGAGGAGGAATCTGAAGAATCAACAGACGAAGAACCTGTTGAACCTACAGAGGAGCAGGAAGAGATTGAAGCCCCAGAAGCCGAAGCAGTAGAAGAAACTAAATTAGTAGAAAAGAAAAAGAAAGCTAGCAAGAAAGACAAGATGCGTGAGATTATTAGTAATAAGTTACAAGGTCTTGCAATAGAAATGGGTGAAGCAGCTTCTCTTGAGGAACAACAAAAACTACAAAACTTAATTCTTGCTCTCTTAAACTTTAATGCTGGCTTTAATGATTACAATAATCAGATGCTAATTGATGGTGAGTTCTACAAAGATAAGGGTATTTATTTAGACAAAGATATACCAGACAATCAAAGAGGACTTAGGAATGGATTGGCTAACGAAATACTACATAATAAACTAATGGACTTACAATGGCAGAAATAGAATATCAAGGAGTTAAAGTAGGTGGTAGTAAACTTCTTCTTGTTATACCATTATTAAGTATGATTGGTGGTGGTGCTTGGGCTGGGTTTGAATTGTTTAATGAGTTTAGAGTTCTTAAAGCTACTGTTATGGAATACCAGCCACCTGACATTACCGGTATACAACAAGACATAGCTGTTATAGAAGAGACTTTAATAAGTGTAAGTGATTCAGTTGAACAAGCTAAAGACTATACTAGGTCTATAAAGAATGATTTAAAGGATGACTTAGCTAGGCAAGAAGCCTTGATGGAAAGATTGGAAGACAAAGTTAATAGCTCACAAGATAAAATAGATGAGACTATTGACGTAGCTGGCGAAAGGTTTGATGCCAGAAGAGATGCTCTTTATTCTGATACAGATAGAAAGATTAAGGAGTTAGAAGAAAGGCTTGGTAGTAAATTACAAAGAGCCCTAGATAACCCACTGGCAAATTAAAATGACTAAAGGATTAGCTATACTTACTGGATGTATTATACTTGCTTTTATTATAGCTATTTGGATAGGTGCTAATGCTTTAAGATGTACACCACCTTGTATTTAAATGACAGAGGTAGAAAAAAGTACACAAAGATGGCGTTGGACAGCTTTAGTATTATATTTAGTAATTTGTTTTTATGACTTTTTGTTTGTACCCGTTTGGTACGGAATTAATAGGCCAGATATAAGTGCTTTTATGGATGTAATAAACTCTACAGAAGATACATTAGTACAGTTAGAGTTAATGAAAAAGTTAACGGGTCAACACAGTCCGTTTACTTTAATGGGAGGTGGATTGTTTCACCTAGCTTTTGGTGCTATTTTGACAGGTAGTGCAGTAGGACTTAACAAATAGGAGAAAATTATTATGAAGAAAAGAAAATTACCACCTAAGCCAAAAGGGTATTAATAGTTAAATGAATGATGAACTTACGAGAATACAGTTGCAATTAGACAAACATTCTGGACAAATAGCAAAGCTGTTTAGCAAGATTGATGACACTAATTTATGTATACAAAAAATAAACACTTCTTTGATGCAAATTAAATGGGGAATATATGGAGCATTTGCTTGGTATATAGTTACACACATAGGGGTTTTGGAGGCACTTAGATTATTATGATAGCATTACTTACAAACATAGCACCAATAGCATTAGGCTTTGTAGCTAAATTGTTTGCACTGAAAAGTCAAGCAGCACAAGAACAACAGAAATTAATGATACAGAATCTACAAGCAAGAAATGATTCTATCAACCAAGCTAGAGATAGAGCAGACAAAGAGTCTCCTATGGCAGCTATGAACCGAAGAGTTATTATACTAGTTATACTTGCTTTAATTATATTTACGCAAGTAGCACCAGTAATCTTTGATGTTCCAACTGTGATACCTACAGTAACAGAAGGCTTTAGTTTCTTTGGTATTCAATTCTCACCTGACATAGTAGAGTATGTAACTATACAAGCAGGCTCAGTATTGAAAATGGATGAAATCTTTGGATGGGCTACAATGATTATAGAGTTCTATTTTGGAGCTCAATTAGCAAAAGGAAAATAATATGGCATTAGAATCAACAACTTACATAGACGGATTAGTAGCAACTAACCCCACAGGAACAGACGCAAGGAGTCAAGGCGATGACCACATTAGGCTAGTTAAGTCTGCAGTTGGTGCTACATTCCCAAACATTGCGGGTGCTATGACAGCTACCCACACAGAATTAAACAAGATAGATGGCTACACTGGTACAACAGCAGAGCTAAACTATAATGATGTACCAACACTAGGAACAGTAGAAGCATCTAAGACTGTAACTGCTGATGCTGTAGGTACAACTACTAATTTAAAGACTAAGAAACAAACAGAGATTGTTAATGCGGTAGGTACAGTAAGTAGTTCAACTGCAATTAATTTTGCACTAGGAAATGTAGTAACTGCAGTGCTTGCATCTGGTGGCTCATTTACTATAAGTAATCCACCTACTTCTGGAATCTATGGTAAATTTAAATTAATATTAACTAATGGTGGAACAGTATCAGACCCTTGGCACGCAAGTGTTAAGTTTGCTGGTGGTACTACACCTACTCTAACAAGTAGTGGAATAGACATTCTTACTTTTGAAACAATTGACGCTGGCTCTAATTGGTATGCAGTAGTTGATGGTTTGGATATGAAGTAATATGGCACAATCTCAAATAGCAATATTAAATCCTACAGGTATTAATAGAGATATTGATTCCTATGAACTGCCTATGGAGCAGTGGTCTGATGGGAACAATATAGAATTTGATAATGACAAGACAGCTAAAGTTCTTGGTCATCAACAAGTATTTGGTACACCTACAGTAGCTCCTTATTGGTTAATGCCTTTTGACACTATAAGCACTAACTCTTGGATTTATCCGGGACTTACTAAAATATATAGAGTACATACTTCTGGTACAAACACAGTACACACTGACATTACTAGAGTAAACAAAGTATTAACAGGGTCTATTAATCCTACTGCTTCTACCTCAGTTGTAGGCGTAGGTACTGCATTTACTACTGAATTAATATTAGGTCAAAGCATACTGGTATCTGGTGAGACTAGAGTTGTATCTGCAATAGCAGACAACACACATCTTACAGTTACTGTAGCATTTACTGACACAGCTAATGACACATCACCAGAGTTAGTACAAGGTGACTACAATGCAACTGCAGGTAGTGGCTGGAATGGCGGTGTATTAGGTGGAGTAGCTATACTTAACAATGGTGTTGATGTACCTCAAATGATGGGTACAGCAAATGCTGCTAAGATGGAAGCATTAAGCAACTGGCTAGGCAATACAGCCTGTCAAGTAATGAGGCCATTTAGAAACTTTCTAGTTGCATTAGATGTAACAACTTCTGGTGTGCGTTATCCTTTTAGAGTACAATGGTCACATCCTGCAGAGGGAGGAACAGTTCCTGTAACTTGGGACCCTTCTGATGCAACTAAAGATGCTGGTTATGTAGACTTGTCGCAGTCTGCTGGATTTGTAATTGATTGCTTGCCACTAGGTGACACTAATATTATTTATAAAGAAGACTCTATCTGGAGCATGGCATTTGAAGGAGGGCAGTCTATCTTTGGATTTAGGCAACTATTTTCTGATGTAGGTATACTAGGTAGGCATTGCGTAAAAGACTTTGACAATAAGCATTTCGTGGTTTCTGAGGATGATGTGTACATACACGATGGTCAAACTAAACAATCAATAGTAGATGGCCAGATAAGAGATGAGCTGTTTAGCTCTATGCATCCAGACTACAAGACAAGAACATTTGTTGCCGCAGACAGAGAGAAAAATGAAATGTGGATTTGCTTTGTGTCTAATACTAATGACACTAACGCATTTGCAGACACAGCTTTTGTATACAATTTTAGAAACAACAGCTGGTCTAAAAGAGATTTACCTTTTACAAGTTACATTGCTTGGGGCGTATTAGAGTTTGACTCAACAACTAATTGGTCAGAGTCTGGAACTTGGGATACAGATAGTCAGGCTTGGGATTCACCATTAAAGCCATCATTACTATTAGCATCACCTAGTGTTACAAAGTTGTATGCATTAGGTACTACACAAAATGCAGGCACTAACTTCAGAGCATTTGTAGAAAAAGATAATATGCAATTAAATTATCCGGGAACTAAGTCTATAAATAAACTAGTACCTAGGGTATCAGGCACAGGCACATTAGATTTCTATGTAGGCAGTGAGATGAGTCCGCATCAAGGAACTACTTGGAAAGGACCATATACATTTACTAGTGGTGTGCATTCAGAAATACCAGTACGAGCTACAGGAAATTATGTAGGAATTAGAATAGAATCTACAGATGATAACACTTGGGCATTAGCTAATTTAGAAATACATTGGAGTCCATCCGGTAACAGAGGTAGTGGTGTATGAGTATAAAGTATACCAAAGCTCCTGTACCTAGTAAGCCAGAAGATTTACCAGCATATTTACAATCAGAGTTAGACAGGATTAGTGCTGTAATAAGTAACATTGCCGATGGACATTTTGATACATCTAATGTAGAAATAACTAAGCCTAGGGCTGGGGATATGCGTTATGCAGATGGTACTAATTGGAATCCGGGTGCTGGTGAAGGACTTTATATTTACCTTAGTAACGGAGCTTGGAGTAAACTTTGATTGAGGGTATAAGGTCGGAGAATATTGAAGGTTGGTGGCCTTTGGTCCAAGAATACTTGATTGCTGCCCTTGAATATGGTTTAGGTGAGTACAGTATAGAGGATATAAAAAAGTCCTGTAAATCAAAGAATATGCAGCTTTGGGTTAATTTTAATAAAGAAGGAGTGCAGGGTGCTTTCATTACAAAAGTAAGTGTGTACCCTCAAAAGAATATATTATGTGTCCTATTATTAGGTGGAAACGAATTTATGAAGTGGAGAGATGAAGCAGATGCACTCTTAAACGCATTTGGAAAAGAAAAGAACTGTGAGTATGTAGAACTATTTGGTCGTAAAGGATGGGGAAAGGTGCTTAAAGATATTAACTATAAAGAACAAACAAGATTATTTGCTAAGGAGATAACATAATGTCGAAAGGTGACAACGTAGAAACACAAGAAAATGAACCTTGGAGCCAAGCTTCACCATATATTACAGACGGATTTAAAGAGTCAGCTAATTTATACAACAACTTTAAGCCTACCTATTATAATGGAACATCGCAAGCAGGCTTTAGCCCAGACCAATTAACAGCTCAACAGGGCATGAGAGACTTTGCAGTACAAGGTGCTCCAGAGCTAATGAACCCAGCAATAGGTGCATACCAACAATCTCTTAATCCCAACACGTTAAACGTAGCTAACAACCCATATGTAACTGGAATGGCACAAAATGCAGTAGACAGAGCATATGGTGGTTTAACTGACCAGATGGCAGACATTAGAGGTGGTGCTATAATGTCAGGTGGTTATGGGGGTGGCAGACAAGGTATTGCAGAAAGCAATGCACTTACGGGTGCTTTTGATTCAGCTATGATGGGAGCAAACGATGTATATGGTCAGGCTTATGGACAAGGAATGAATAACCAATTAGGAACATTAGGACAAACAGGTGCTCTTATGGGTGCTGGATTCCAACCGTATGCTAATTTAAACATATCAGGACAGCAGCAACAGATGCGAGAGCAAGCTTTAATTGGTGACGCACAAGCAGAACATGACTTTAATATGAACTTACCATACCAGCAATTGCAGAACTACCAAGCAGGTATTGCAGGATTCCAGCCAGCAATGGGTGCAGCAGGTTCATCAACAAACACAACACCGGGACCTAGTGCTTTAAATACTATAGGTACCTTAGGCTCAATGTTTTCAGGATTATAGGAGTATACGCATATGGGATACGAAACAGAAGCATTTGGAAAAGCAGGAAAAAATGCATACTACAATAATAGGTCTCAAATTCAAACTCCACAGATGAGAGCAAATTTAGCAAAGAGTGGAGCAATGCCTTCTGGACCAGCCTATGAAAAAGCTATGGCTGACAGGTATGCTAATACAGTAGTATCTCCCGGTCTTTTTGGCACAACTTTTGGCCAACAGAAAGGATATACAGGACAAGGTGCCGCAGGCGGAAGAAGCCCTTCACTTGCTAGTAGTAATAATAGTAATGGCGGTGGTGGCGGAGGCGGAGGCCTAAGTTTTTCTACTGGAAGAGGTGGTCAATATTCATCTGTACCTAGTAATGTATTAAACACTAGACAGTTTGCACCATACGAGAGTACATATACTCCTCCTACCCCAGCAACTCCAGACCCTTATAACTATGCTACTAGAGACCCTTATACTTATGGTGAAGGCCTTAGTAATGCAGGTGCAGCATATGACATATGGGGTTCTAAGCCGGGAACTAACCCGTATAGGTTAACTACTCCTGATAGCTACACTCCGGGAATATTAGGATTAGACCCAGTAACACTACCGGGTAATATGACTAACAAAGGTGCGGATATTAGTTCTTTGTCTAATGTAAAACAAAGACAGAAATTTACAGGAACACCAGAGCAAATAATTAGAGATTATGGTTACACAGATAGAACTGCTCCAATGCAAAACAATGTACCACCAAGCATGAGAGACTCAGCTCCTAATGCTGGAGTAATGTTAGCAGCCGCAGCAAAGAATGTTGCAAGCGGTATATATCCTGACATGCAATCAGCTATGAATGCACAGGTTGCTTTCAGTAAAAAGTACCCAGCCACAAGTCCAGCAGAGAATGCAAGATTAATTGCTGAAAGTCAAAAAATGTTGTTAAGCCAAGACCAAAGACCTAAGGTTGATACAAGACCTAAACAAACAATGGCCCAAGTTATGGCAGCTCCGGCTAGAACTCCATCAGCAGGCACAGGGTCAAGTGGTCCTCCGGGAAGAAATTACACAGCTAAGAAAGCTTCGACTAAAACAGCTGTAAAGAACTATACTACAAAAACTATAAACAACAGCTTCTCAGCTCGAAGAGATGTTAGAAATCTTTTTGCATAATTAAGATGGAAAGTTTATTTGGTAACTTTAATTTAGAAGACATCTATAATGCGTATGCATTTGCAGAGACAGGCTCGTTTGACAATCCTTGGATTAGAACTACAGATAGAACAGCAGAGGGTGGCAGTACAGCATATGGTCCGGTACAAATAACTAAAGGTTTGCTTGAAAATTACAGGGACAATGAGCCTAGTATTTATGAAAACAATGCAAACATAGGTAATAAATTAATGGAACAAGCAGGCTTATTTAAATACTATGGTAATGAATCACATGACATACCAGTTCATCCTAAGCATGACAGTTTAATATACAAAGGAATAATGGGACTTCAAAATATGTTAGGTGGTGAAGGTATACATGAGTCTTATGATTATGGTGGTGAAGGAACAAGAATGCACAGTGGCTTGCAAGCAGAATATAAAAATTTTGCTCAAGACATGATGACAGACATGTGGAATAAGAATAAAAATAAAGACAACCCAGTACAAAGCTTTATAGAAGCATGGCGTGGCAAGTCAATAGATGAAGACCCAGATTATTACAAAAGATTTAACACATACTTAGGAAGATAACTATGGCTAATGAAGCAATGATAAAAAAACTTATTGAAGAAGACAGGCTAAGAAAACTAAAAGCTCAACAAGCCTTTAATGAAAGAATGCTGGCACAAAATAAAACAAGTGCACTAAAGAATCAAACAGCAATGTCTCAAGAAGATGTGGGGTTTTTTCAAGGGTTGCTTGGTAGAAGCAGTGAAGAAGAACAAAGAAGATTAGCTGGTAATATGTATCCGGGACCTCAATTGTCTTTGTTTGACAGGGCAAAGAATGCTCTTGGTGATGCATGGACTAATGACAACTCTTCTTATAAACAAGGTATATGGGCTAACAACCAAATAGATGCACAAGAATTAGAACAAGAAAAAGCAAGGGCTGCTGCTGCTAGTGCTGCCGACCAACAAGCTGGTTCTGGACAATTGGCACAACAACTTTGGTCTCCGGGATTAGGTGCTCCTAATTATCAGCCTACAGTAAAAGCAGCAGTAGACCAAGGTGTTAATGGAGTTGTACCTCCGGGCCAATTTAATTTTAGCCAAGGTAAACAATTAAGTAATGAAGATTTTGGCAGAACTTATGGTGAACAAATGAATTTAGCTAATGGCAAGTTGGCTGGCAACACGTATGACCCAGATAGCAATGTACCTTTTTACAAGCAAGGTGGGTTTTGGCAAGGTGCATTAACTGAAGCAGCCCAAAGAATATTTAATGAAAGTGCATTTGGAAACACTCCAGGATTGTTTACAACTCCTGAAGATGCTGTTACTTCTCAATTAGATGCAGTAGAAGCTGAACAAGAATATAACAAACCAGAAAATGTTAAGCTTAGAGCAGACGCTGCAAGAAGAGAAGCAGAAGTTACAGCAGAAAGAGACAGAATGTCATTGATGGGAAATGCTATGTCAAGCTATGAGCCTAGGCCTACGCCATCTTTAATGAATGAAGAAGGAAGAGGTGGTCCTGCTTACCCTAGCATGGGACCTTATCAAGGACTGCCTTTTGAAGGCGGGCCAAAGAATCCTGAGCAAATGATGTATGATGGATTAAACCCAGATGTTAAAAAACAAATGGATGCTATTCGAGAGTCTAATGCACAAGTAGAATTAGATGCTTACAATGCTCAGATTAATAATCCTACTGCAGACGACATAGCACCAGTATCATTTGTACCAGCAGAAGTAACATCAGACACTGTAATTGAAAGTGTTGATGCTGTTGTTGAAGTTCTTACAGCCGGAGATGGATTAACCAATGATGAATATGTTGAACGAACATTAAATGGGGAAACTAACTTAGGTAAATTTTTATCTTGGATAGGTATTATTGGCGAAGAGACTGAAGATGTTTCTGAAGATGAGTCAAACAAAACTTTAAAAGATTTATCAACTCTTGTTACTACAGAAGAAGTTACACAAGAAGGTTTATTAGTTGAAACAGATGCTAATGCTAATGGTGCTACACACACTATGGCAAATGGTACTGTACATACAGGTGTAACACACACATCTTCTAGTGTTCCTGTAAATAGTGGCACAAGCACAACCGGTGTTGTTACTACACCTAGTTTAATGAATACTACTACTGATTCAACAGCAGGGTTTACTATGGACAGATTTAAAAATCCATTGTCAGCAGAGAACAAAGCATGGTGGCTTGGTGGTGGCGGTGGAGTACCGGGTAACAACAGGGCCAAGGAATTCTTTGATACTCTAGCTTACATAGGCACACCTTTAAAGTACCGACCATCTAAGACTCCATCTCAGCAAGGCATGGAAAATAGGATGACTAATAATAATAATATGATGGACTATGCTGCGTCAATGGCATCGTCAAGTTCTACTGCTAATCAAAATACATTTACTAAATTAAAAGCAGCAGTACCTTCTCAAACAAGTATAGCAAGTGGTATTGCGGGAGAATTCTTTGACCAAGCTGGAATGTTTGAAGGCAAAGCAGAAACAGAAAGAAGAATAGATAGAAGAGCTGCTGAGATAAGAGAAAAAATGTTAGCTATGGCGGCACAAGGAATTTATCCTACAAAAGAAAAAGTATATGCAGCAGAAGCAAAAGAAGCAGAAAGATTAGCAGAAATAAAAAGACTGAAAGAAGAAGAAGAAGCAAGAAATCAGCCAGACAAAGCTGAGAGTAGTTCTTGGTGGTCTGATTTACTTAACTAGGAAACTTTATGGCTATATTTGGTATAGGTGAAGACGAAGAGGAATACAATCCAGTCTTAGGGTCATCCAGTTCTTCTGGTGCTTTAGGCACAGGCAGTGGTTCTGGTTCCTTAGGTTCTTATAAAAAGAATGACCCACTTGCTACAAGCTGGGACAACTTTAAAATACAATTTGGCGGTTCTTTAGAAACTGTTGATAGTTTACTAAGAGCTGATAGTTTTCTTAGTGACTGGGGAAATGCTCTTGAAGAATCAGGTGAATTGGGCAAAGAAGATTACCAACCTAAGTATGAGACTAGTTTTCTAGAGGCAGAAGGCTGGGATAAATTTGGCTGGGCAGTAGAAAAAGCATCAGAAAATGCAGCAGGCATGGGTGCTACAGTTGCTGCATCAGTTGCCGCATCAGTTGCTGGGTTAGGTTTAACAGGAACTTTAGTTACTGCTGGTTTATTTCGTGGCTTATTAAATTTAGATGATGTAGCAAGAACACACATTGCAAATTCAGGAAAGGATGTAAAGAACTTTGATGCAGGAGAAAAGGCTAATTTGCTTTTTGCTACTGCAATTAATACAGCACTTGACAGTGTTGCTCCGGGTAAAATTGCTAAAGGATTTACACCGGGTAAAACATTTGATGTTAAAGAACAATTAATAAAATATGCTGAAAAGTTAAACAGTTTTGAAAAGACTAAGTTTGCAAATGCATTCTTTACTGGCCTTAAAAAATCTACTGCAATTGGATTTCTTGAAGCAGGAACTGAGGGCACACAGAATATAATAGCAGAACTTACATCTGCTACAAGAGGAAAGGATTTAACTCTTGATGATACATTGGGGCAAAGTGCCGCAGGATTTATAGGTGGTAAAGCATATGGTACTGTTGCTGGGTACCGAGATGCAACTCAAAATAAAAGAGAGGCTAAGCAAGCCCAGAAAATATTGGATGCATCTAACCTAGGAAAACTACAGGATGCGGGCAAAGAATTTGGCACTGGTGTACAGAACTATGAGAAACAATACCAAGAATTAGTAGACAGTTACAAAGGCCCAGAGTTAGATGCTAAATTAAAAGAACTAGCACCAGTAGAAGATGTAGTACCAGAGTTAACAGAATTTAAAAGACTAGACAGAAGCAACCTTAACAGGTTAGGAACTAATTTTGGAGACATGTTACTTAACAGGTCTACTGACATGATGGAAAGGCAACGTGCAAACACTAAAACTGGTGAAGCTTACTACCGTTTAAACAGAAGTCTTAAAAGTTTTGCTCCTTCCGAAAGTGGAACAGGGGAATTTCAAGACAACCTTTCATTTGAGTCACTTAAAAATAATAATATTGGTGAGTTTGTAGTACCTTTTGCTAATATTAAAGACAAGTGGGAACAATCTTTTCCATTAATTGGTAAGTTTGCTAGCAAGGTAGGAGAGAACATTGACAAATACTTTGGGCAAGCTCTTGAAAATAAGATTGACCCAACACTTGAGGCTGAAATTAGAAAACAATTAGGTAATAGATTTAAAGAACTAAGAAAAGATGTTGCTGATACAAGAAAGAATTTTAATAAAGTTAGAAACTCTTTAGCTAAAGCACTTGGTAAGGATGGTCTTAGGATTGGATTTATTAAAGATTACTTAACTCGTGGTATAGATACACAATCAGTCCAAGCAAACCCAAAAGGATTCTTAGATGCGTTAGAAAACCTTGTAGTTATTAGTCCAACTATAGACCCTAAGACTAAGGAAATTATAGAAACTGCTAAAGAAGTTAGAGAAAGAATACTTAATGATATACTTAGTGGTGTTAACCCATCAATGATGACTTCAGAGCAAATAAGAAAAGTTAAGACAAGAACTGGAAAAGCAAGACCTACATTTGAAAAAGCTAGAGATGGCAAATGGGACAAATTACCAGAAGAATTTAGAAAGAAAAGTTCTTTTGATTCTGTAAATGATTACATGATGAATGCATCAACAAGACTGGCATCAGCAGATGCTTTTGGTGCTAACAGTGCTAACAGGTTAAACGATGATATTAATTATTTGTTAGAGAACAAGGTAATAGGCAATCAAGATGCAGAAAAGATGTGGGATTTGTATGATGCTGTGCATAACACATACAGAAAACCACAAGATGAAGCAGGTAGAACTAGACAAGATGTAATGAGAGCTGTTGCTACTGTTGCTACTGTTAAGTATTTAGGTATGGCTACTATATCTTCTATTACAGAGCCGGCATGGATAATACAAAGGAATGGTATTGTTAATACTTTAAAGGCCGCACCAACTATGGCTGTACATGTTCTTGCGGGTATTAAACGTAGTCTTTATTCAGGCGGTGTAGGTAAAGAAGCTACTTCAAACTTTGCTAGAGATTTAATTAGACTTACAGGTTTTGCATTAGACCCAAAGAACACTGAAAGAAATCAGAAGATGTTTGCGGGAGATAATAATCCGTCTTCTTTAATAACTCAATATACTAGTGCGTTCTTTCGTATGCCTGCTGGTGGTTTTCTTACTCAGTACACTAACTTTGTTCGTGGTTGGGCTGGCGTAGCCGCAATTAAAAGAATACAAAGTGAAGCTAAGGCACTAAAAAGAATGAAGCCTGCTAGAAGAAAAAGATTAGAAGCAGAGCTTGCAGAAAACGGAATGACTCTTGAAGACTTTGCTTCTATTTATAGGGCTGGTAATAATAAGATTGACATTCTTAATGAGGATTTTTTAAATGCTACAATAGTTAAAAGCAATGGTACACAAACAAGAGTAAGGGACTTAATGTTGCCTTATTTGCGTAAGATGATTACTGATGTTGCTCTTCAACCTGAAGCCACTAACAGGCCATTGTGGATGTCTAATCCAGACATGCAATTACTGTCACAGTTAAAATCTTTTCCTATCTTGTTTGGTAATACTGTTGCTAAACGAGTTATAAGAAAAATGAATCCTAAATCATGCACTCCAGATTTGATGGGACAAATGTCCACAATAGCTGCAATAGCTACAGCATTAGGTGCCGCTGCTTTGGCTATGGCTATTAAGGATGAGATTCGTGGCAGTGAAAGAGAGCATGGTCCTATTGATTTAATTGGTGCTATTGGTATACCGTTGGTAGGTGAGACTTCTTTATCCGGTTACATTGGTGGTCCTGCTGTTGGAATGATAGATGATTTACTGTCGTCTTTGTATGGTGAGGGGATGGCGGATACGTTGGCCAAGACACCTCAAGAATTTTATAATATAATACTTAGAGCTACTACAGGTGCTATAGGTGCCGAAGCTTTACAGGAGGACTAATGCCAAGAGTATGTTCAATGGGTGTAGGTAATGGATTTCAAGCTACTCGTTCTCATCCAGAAATACAATCCCTAATAACTAAAGATATGGAAGATGATTCAATAGTAAATGCAATTGATACATCAAAGCCTATCCCAGATGCTAGTGGCAATATAGTATTAACTCATTACAGTAGACAAGAAGGACTAACTGAATTAGACCCTACCTACATGGGTCGTATGGATGAGACTGGTCAGACTATTGGTTTAAGGAATAGCAATTTTAGACAAGGCATTCCAGCAATACCTTATACTTCTTATGGTTTAAATGTAGGATACCCAGAAGGATACAAAAAAGAAATTGGTTTAGGAGATGTTGAATACACTGCTGTATTACCAGCTACTAGAATTTATGATATTGAAAGCGACCCTGAATATTTAGGAGTTGAATGGACTAAGATTATAAAAGAAAGGAATATAAATCCTATGGATAAAAAATCTAAGAATGATATACTTTCTAAATTAATATTAGATGCTGGATATGCAGGATTTTTTGTGTCTAATGGTGCTGGTTATGGTTTGACAGCGGCAATCTTTGAATCATTACAAGTTAAATAGCTACTGACTGACAGCCTTCAATAGCTTAGCTATACTAACCAAATACATTTTAGAGGCCCTGTGGTCTCCGCCCATGACAGTATAAGGCTTCATGTCATCCATGACTGCCCTTAATTTATCAGTATTAAATACTAGACTACAACATAACTCACCATCCTTTACCAAGTTATGGACCCAGAGCTCTGCCTCTGTGCTGGTCAACCCTGATGGCTTACCGTAGCTTTCAATCTCGATACAGATGTTACCTGTACTCGACCATTTATCCCTCTCAGTTTTTACTTCACAGGTCTTAGCACCAGAAAACATTTCGTCTATATGTTCTTCCCACTGCTTACCAAATTCTAAATCCACATCAAACTTACGCATTACTTTAATGTCTTTGCTTTTATTTAGTGACAAGTTCTTCCCCTTCTAATTCTCTATAATCAAATTCAATACGTCCATTGTCTGACCAATACTTGCGTGCTCTTATTATTACAATCTGTTTATCATTAGTATAGTAGTGTCCTTCTAAACTGTCTAAGGTAGCTTTAACATAGTTGTCTATGTCTGCGTTGTTATCACAGTGCTTGCCTTCTTTCTCTAGTTTCTTTTTATTAGACATTGACTTAGGTAGTTGTACATAAAAGTCTAGCCTTACGGATAGCAACCCTGATACTGGTATTGCTTTGTAATCTGATAGTAGTTCTGCAAATTCTTCTCTAAAGTTACTGTACTTCTTGGCAAAGTACGTTCCCCATCTTGTAACTCTTGGTCTACTTGCTACTACTGGTGCTATGTTAAATATAATTGGGTTGTCCATTACTTTCTTTCCCTTCTGTAACTCTTGGTAGAGTCTAGCAGTCCTGTCCAATAGAACAAGACCACTAGTGTTTTGAATTACCTTACTTATCTCCACTCATTATATCTTTGTCGAGTAGTTTCCAGATAATGGCGGCGGCAATGATACCTGCCAGTCCTGCATTACCTAGTGTCCATACTATATTAAGTATAGAACTAATTACATCTCCAGTTAGGAATGCTACCTTCGAGCCGAAGATAACCTGTAATATAATTGATAAGCTGATTAGTTTAATGCCTACGTCTATTGCACCGTCTGCACCTTTCATTACTTTATCCAACATCTTTACTCCTTTTCTTTAGTTTAACATCTATCACCTTGAGGATTTTGTCTATCTTTCTTTTAAGAACAGGCACCTCGACCTTTTCTTTCCATAGCTTACGCATTAGGTTTACTTTCATTGTAGCCACCCTGTACATCCTATTGAATCAATTGGCTGACAGGTTAATTTACCTTGTATATCTTTCTGTTGGGCCATCTTATTATCCAGTTGGCTACAGCCTGTTAAAGCTACCACTGCTATTTGCAATAACAAGATTAAAACTATTGTATTCATTCTACATCCCTCTCTTCTTCAACTAAATCAACGAGTTCACAGATACTTCCAGTGCATGCTAAAGTTTTAGTACCCACTGTCATGTCTGTTAGTTCATACTCACTAATTAAATCCCAATTCACAGACTTAGGCATCTTTTTAGCCAGTGCTGTGTACTCTGCTTTAGTACAGTCTTCATACGGTGCTTGCTGATATGAATGGTCAGAGTGTGGTAGGAAACTAACACCACTGACTTCATCAAAGTGTTTATATACCCACGCACCTACTTCCATCCACTCATGCTCACGCACACTCACAGTGACGCTAGGCTTGTGCTCACAATAATATCTTTGGTAAGTGAGCCATAGCTCTAGCTGTTCTATTGCAGTCCTGTCATTCCTTAATATAGCCCCCTTAGGTGCCATCATAGGAAAGGTAAAGACCTTAACACTATTAGGCTTCATAACATCCGCTTCACAAGGGATGCCTTGGTCTTCCATTAATTGTGCTATTGGGTCCTTGGCATCTGCTCTTACTCTACGCAGGTAATAATCATTATGTCTGGTGTGTATGCCACTAGCACTGTCGACTAACTGACTAACTGTACCACTAGGTTTAATAGCAGTAGTAGCAGTAGCTTGACTAATACCAAGTAGCTCGGACCAGTGTCTGTTAACTTCTATTGATTCTTTCTTAACTTTAGTAAGGAACTTTGGAAGAGCTTCTACTTCTGAAGAGCCATTCATAAAACTGTTGTCCATTATACCAGTTAAACTAACTCCTAATAGTGCTTCTTCTTCTGTATTTTTAACCCACTTAGGTCGTAATCTTTTAATATCAGTCAATGATGCTTGGAATGTTCCTAGTATAGTTGCTAGTCTAACCTTACGCATAATGTCTGATTGGGTATCTTCTGCTCTGACTACTACCTCTGTTAAGTTACAGAATTGTCCATCTCTTAATATAATTTCACTGCAAGGGTTGCAACCAAAGTGGTGGTCTGTGTCTCTTCTACCTAAAGAAGCTACCTGTTTAATTGCGGCCTCTCTATTAAAGATACCACGCTCACCAGACTTAGACTCATATAAAGAAGTCCATTCTTTCATGAAGATACCAATGTCCGGTTTCTCTGTATAGCATACACTGTTATTGGAAAGAGCCATTTCTGGTGTGTCACTCCACCACTGACCAGACTTAGCACTACGCATACGCTCATCAGTTAGGTTACTTAAAGAGATTAACGCACTACGCCTGACCCCACCTACTACAACTACCTCCGCAATCTTACACATCATGCGATGACACTCATAGCTAGTTAGCTTACGACCTACTGCTTCTTTAAATAGATTAGTAGAAAAATTAAATAAGTCTATTAATGGCTCTGGACCACTGGCTCTGCCACCAAAAGTTCTTAGCCTAGCACCCTTAGGTCTGACCTTAGAGAAATCCCACTTGGGCATCTCACCATCATACAAGTATGTAATTAGTTTACGGAACGCAGACTGCCATCCTTCCTTAGAGTCTACCACTACTACTACATCATCCACATCCACCATCACAGGTGGTACCTCTGGTAATTTAGTAACAAACTGTCTCTCAACACTAAAGCCTACGCCTGTGCCATGCATTAGTACATACAGACATTCATCAAATGCTTTCCAGTGGTCAACACTTAGGTAAGCACAGTTGTATCCTGCTATATTGTTTTCTTTTAATGCCTTACCCGCAGTCATCAGGGCCCTCATGCTTGGCATAACTTCTAAGTTAAGTACAGCATCCTCAAGTATCTTTCTAGTCTTAGGTACTAACTCTTGCTTAGTGTTCTCTCTTAGGTGCTCTTCCATGAAGTCAAAGTATCTGGCAACAGTTTCTTCCCATGTCTCTCTTCTCTTTTTCTCTGGTAGCCACCTAGCGTACCTGCTCAGTGCTATAAAATTCTGGTAATCATTTGGTAAAGTATTCATTCTTCCTCCATTGGGTCGATTTCAATGTTAAGCATCTTGTCACCATTGTCATCTAAGTAAGTGTTGTAGTGTAATCTTCCTTCTCTGTGCATCTGGACAGCATCCATTATTCCTCTATCATATGAGTTCCTGTTTGTAAAGTGTACAACAACAGCACCAGCTATTATTAATACACTACTAAATATTATATATTCTATTGCCATTCTGACTCCTCAAAGTCCTCTAAAAATCTATCTCTCTTTTCTAATAATTTATCCTCAAAGGCATCTAATAAATCCTCTGGCTCAATCTCTAGCTCATCGCATATTAAGCAGGCATCGTAAGTACCTGCTATAAAAGCTTTGAATTCTGGTAACTGTTTCAAAAACTTGCTCCTACATTGTCAACAAAGTAATTAGTTATTTTACCAGATGGAATTGGTCTAGCTATTAAACTTCCATAACAGTCATTCTTAAATCCACAGAAAGAACATGTCATGCAAAGCTTTTCTTCACCCTGCTTAGTTAAGGTAGTAGCTTTGGCCAATCTCATTGGTGGTGTATCAGACTCCATCTTTTCTTTTAAGTCAACAATGAAAGTATCAACATCCTGCTCAAGTTCTTGCTTACATAACTTAAGAGTTGATTTGTTTTTATTCAGAGCAAGGAAATAACCATGCTCCCTGTTGTCGTTCTTACCATATGCTGACAGTTGTTTGACATAACCAAAGCCATCATCTGCTATCCCTGTTGGTGTGAACTTGTTGTCCCAAGACCATGCACTGGCTGTCTTAATATCCACCAGCTCACCATCAATGTCGCAATCCTGTGAGCCATTGACTCCCTCAACAGTATGTTTCTTTTGTTGGTTTTTTATATCATGTCCGGCCAACTTAACTAGGGCCACAATTACAGCCTCCAGCACATGACCCTGCAAAAAGGTAAGGTACACACTCCCCTCAATCTCCTCCGGTGTGTACCCTTTCACAGCATACCACTGTGCCCTTTCACATCTGCCTATACCAGACATCCTTAAATTTGTCTTCTGTTCATAAGGCTCAAAAGCATTTTTAATTGCTTCCTCTACCTCCCTACCAGCTTGCATTGCTATGGCACCTAAGTCCCCAGAATATTCTTTAGACTTCATTGTGTGGTATATATCTGGTATTACTGTTTGTATACTCTTACTCATTTTACTTCTCCCTTCTTATTATAATCTTCTATTAGTCTGGTCAGATACCATTGTGCTTTCATCAGGTCCTCTATACCATTCTTCATTCTATATCGAGTGACATATTTTACCACATTACCTTCTAAAAAACTCATATCTTTTGAAGTAATATAGTCAATACATTCTATCCCTTGCGTGTAGTGTTCTGGGTTTATATTGTCCTTAATTCTGTGTTCATTCCAGTGTACTTTAAATTCTTTATCAGTGGGTTTCATTCCAGCTCCTTCCTATTTTATATTCACCCGTTATTGGGCATCCTAGTTTGTAATAATCTGTTGTCAATTCCATTGCTTTAACTGTTAACTTGCCTATTTCCTCGGCATCACTAGGACTGCATTCAATTTGTATCTCATCATGTATAACGCCAAGCTGTTTGTAATTCAAATGTGTAGCCAACTCATGGAAGATAACCCAAGCTCTCTTAGCTATTATGGCACCCGCACTTTGTAATAGAAAGTTAAGGGCGGCATGTTCACTCCTGACTCTAATGTGTCTACCATCCAATGCTTTTAAGTATCCTTTATCTGAAGCTTTTCCTACCTTTTGTTTCAACTTAGCTAAGGATGGTGTGTTTTCTAGAAACCGTTCCTTAATAGTTTTACCTACGCTACTATCACGACCTACAATACTACCAATCTTAGCATCCCCTGCACCATACAGGAAAGCATATATAAATGTCTTGGCTTTATCCCTTGTCTTCAGTCCTGCCAACTTCTGGTTTACTGTATGTATATCCCCAGTCAGTAATTCCTTTGTATAGTTATCACTCTTCATGTAGTGGGCGAGGCATCTAAGTTCTAATCCAGATAAGTCAGCACCTACTAGTACCTTATCAGCAGGAACAGTAAACAAGGCTCTCATCTCTGGGCCATACTCCTTACTACTGGCTGTGACCTGTTGTAAGTTTGGTTTACTGCTGGACATACGGTGTGTGATAGTGCCCATAGTATGTACTCGACAGTGTATTCTGCCAGTTTTCTCATCCAGAGCATCCAGCCATGAATCAATCTGGCCTTTTCTCTTCTGTAACATTAGGTACCTAGCTATTATCTTGGCCTCTGGAATATCTACATCCTTAAGAGTAGACTCATCAACCTTAGGCTTACCAGTCTCTGTAAATATAGTAGGCTCCCAACCATAATGCATAAGGTGTCTACCTACCTGCTGTCTACTACCTAAGTTCAACTCTGGGTAAGTCCAGTATCCATAATCCTCTTCATCATTGGTATGACAATCAAGGTCAACCTCATCTTGATAATACTTCGACCTCTTGCCATCAGTATTAAATCTATTTTCTACTGGTTTCTTGCTTTTCCATATGGGTAAAGGCGGGAAGTTTTTCTGTACTTCCTGCTCTGCTTTCCTTAGGTCCTCATTTACTTGTTGTAATATATGAATAGCACCATGCTCATCAAACAACCATCCTGTCTTTTCCTGTAAAGAGCAATGCTTTTTAGTTGCGTACTCTAAATTCTTAGCATCTTCACTAAGTTTTTTCTGTAGCATTAACTTGTAAACCTTGGTAGTTATTCTTACATCCTGCGTACAATACTCTACCATCTCATCAGTTAGCTTGGACCAGTCTTCATGGTCACCTTTAGGAAATCCTAGGTACTCGCCCCACTTGGACAGAGAATGTCCGCCCTCTCTTCGTGGGTTGTCCAGCTGACTAAGTAATAGAGTATCCTCTATCTGCACACCAGTGAAGTCTGTGCCCCATAGTTTTTCTAACACAGGCACATCAAAGGATATGCCATTGTGAAACACTAGGATATTTACTTCCTTTAGCCACTCATTAAAAGTAATAGCATCATAAAACATGGATGTCTTTAATGTGTAAGTATCCTGTACTCCTGCACACCATATTTGGGTAGGGTCTAGACCATCAGTTTCTATGTCGCAACTAAAAGTCCGCATCATTACTACCTCCCATGTCTGGGCTAATACCTTTCTCAAGTCTAGCAGTCTCTGGGTTAAAGTATGCCCAGCCTGCCTCACCAGTCTGACCTGTTCTTCTTAACTTAGGTACCCGTATGCGTGTTGAGTTCTTGGCGTACTCATCCAATGCTAGCTTATCCCTGCTAAATAGTATGTTAGTATGGCAGGCCTGCGGTATGGCACCACTACCCTTGACATCATACTCACTAATTTTGTGGGGATGTGAGCCATCATCTGGCTTCCTAGTATGTGTACTAAGTATCACTGCACATTTAGTTTCTTTGCACAACTTGATAAATCTATCCATAACATCTTCAATGTTCTCGTTGCTTAGATTCTTGATTGCTGTATGTAATGGGTCTACTAATATGATACCGCAGTTCAAGCCCTTAACAAAGTATCTAATCTTTGAGAACATCTCATCAATATCAATACTACCGCCACCATCATTATGTAATTGTATCCTAGAGCCAAATCCTATTTTAATGGCTGACTCCATGATAGATTCTACATTAAGTTCAGTAGGTGCGACCAGCTGTAAATTTTCTTGTGTGTGTACACTGACTACCTTTCTAATAGTTTCGTCAATGTTATCCTCTACCATGAAACAACCAATCCTTTCCTTAGTGTTCGTGGCAAAGTGATATATAAGCTCATTCAATATAGTAGTCTTACCTACACTGGTATGAGCTATGATTGACACCAGCTCACCCTTAGCTATACCACCACGCATCATTTCATTTAAGTTTCCAAATGATTCTGGTAAAGGCACAAGCTCTGTGTTCTTATAATCTATGAGTGCCTCACGCATCTCATCAATAGTAGCAACACCACTTACTGTGTAATCTTTAGCATCATTCCACCATTCATCATAGAATGCTTTACTATCACCATTGGCCAGATAATCACTGGCATCCTTATGCTTAGCAAGTGTTACTATCTTGCACTTGTTAGGCCCAAGGATAGGTGCTATCTGTTTGGCTGATTCTCTGCCTGCTTCATCATCATCAAAGCACAGGACCACGCTTTCAAAAGAATCTATCCATTGTAAATTATTTTTTATATTTGATACAGAGCTTGCACCATTATTAATAGAAACCACAGGCCACCTGCTACCAAACATCTCATAGGCAGAGCAAGCATCAAGCTCACCCTCTACAATAGTTAGGAACTTACCTCCTGCCTTATATAAATTCTGGCCAAATAACATATTAGTATTACTGGTATCACCCCAGCCACGAAATGCTTTGTTTGCTACAGTTCTTGTCTTAATACCTACCATGTCACCCGTCTGATTGTAATAGGGGTAATGGTGCTTAATGATATTTCCTTTACTATCCTTTTCACATTTAATTCTGTACTTTTCTAAAGTCTCTGCTCTAAGTTTCCTGTCTGGCAGAGAATAGTAATCACCTCTGTAATGTTTTATCCAGCTAGAGTCTTTTATCTGTATAGGTTTTGTGGTATGTGTTACATGACCATGAGTACCGCAAGCATAACAGTGTGTCTGGCCATCATCATAAATAGCCATGTTATCTCTTTTAGTATCCTTTCCCATCTTTGCACAGTCTGGGCACTGCTCCTTTCGGATTAACTTGTTATCCATTTTAACTCCTCTCTTAATTTAAGGGGCCAGCATCTCTGCTAACCCCAGTTGTGTTACTTGTTTAAATAATCCTTGACTATCAGCTTAGCACCTCTAACCTCTAACCAAGCATTTTCTGTACTGTGCGGTCTTAGTTTAGGGTACTTGCGAAAAGCCAGTAAATGCCCAATGGCGTGATTGAGATTTTGCCAACCCTTGTTAGGGTTAATAACAAATACTCTCTTGCCTTTTCTTGTTCTTATCCAACTTCTTCTGTTACCAGAAACTTCTTCAAATTGATATGGAAAACTAGTGCCCATAACTTCTTTCCAAAATTGCCTGATATATTTTTTAGCTAGTTTAAACTCCGATGGGTTTTTACCATAATTTATGGACCCTACCGAGGCATTGCCTGTAGAATCTTTCCAAGTTTTGTAGACTAGCCCGTAAACCTCGTGGGCCTCCTTGCTTATTTTACTCATGTCACTTCCTTTTTCTAGTTAAAGAGCTGACATCATACCAGATGTTGTTATTCTTGTCAAATTTATTTTTAGGGGCCAATGTAAAAGGGCATCCGAAGATGCCCCAAGATTATAGCCTATGCTTTAAAAGTCAGACTGGTCATAATCTTCCACACCCTCGGCCTTGGCATCCACTCGGACCCTCTCAAGGTATGTGTAAGCATCGTAAGGTGCCTTACCTTTTTTAACTAGCATTGTAACCTTATCGCCAAATAAGGATACATGTGAAGCATCCACTTCCTCCTTATCGGAATTGAAAACCTTGGGCTGGCCAAAGTCTACTTTACGCTTAGCAGTAATTTGTAGCTTGCCATCATATTCCTTGGTAGCAAGACCATTCTTTTCTGCTAGTTTCTTTCCATCCTTGTCTAGGGCAATGGTAAGCGTGTACTTACTATTTCCCATGAAGACATCTGGTTGCATTAGTTTGTTAAAAACAACTTCACCAGTCAGTGGTAACATTTCACTCATATAAACTCCTTATAGTTATCATTTTGCCCAAAGGCTGGGCTACCTAGTAGTTAATACCACTAAAAGTGCACTAAGAAAAAATGGAAGTAAAAACTTAATGCACTCTTAGTAATACTAAGAAAGTTACTATGCTTTAATACTAGTAGTAAATAATACTACTGTTCCTCATAGCGAATAACTTAGATATTGTACCAGCGATTCAAAGTTATGCAATTAAAATAGAGGCTCATATTCTATTCCTTTGTCAATTAATTCTTGGAAGTAGTCAGCCCTAGATTTGTAGAAGTCAGCATCATCAAGCCTGTCCTCAAAATCAGCATCATGCTGTAAAAAGCGAAGCCTTTTAAGCTCCGCCCATACATCAATTAAGTTAGTATCAATCATTTTTAGGTTTTCCTAAGCCCACCATATCTGGTGTAATACCATTATCTAACATGTATTGTATACCAGCATCATCAAATACTCTCATTCCTACATGCTCCAAGGTTTCCATTAGGCTGTGTTTATCATGCTCCTTAGCATACTCCTTGCCTTTCATGTATTCGTTAGCGTATTCCATGCTGTCGGCCTCACCATACTCATTGACATGACCGTTATCCTCGCACCACATTATGTAATTTTTAATTTTCATTTAATAGCTCCTTGAGTTCTGTTATTTTTTTCTCATATCCTGTCAAATCTATCCAAAGGGACTTTATCTCTTCCTTTAGTAAATCATTATCCTTTTTCAGGGCCCTGTTAATTCGTAGGGCCTCATCATTAAAGTTTTTATTGTTATTAGGGTTAGCCATTATTTTTCTCCATTTAGTTTAGCATCTAATAAAGCCCACTCAACATCCTCTCTGCTGGGCTGACCTGTATTCAATGCATCAGATATAATATTATCAATGTCTTCCTCAATCAGCCTTAGCTGTTCAATTTTCTTATCAATGTCCTCTCGTAAAGCTTTCCTAACTCTACCTTTTCTTGTTACTTGCTTTTCTAAAGCCTCAAGCCAAGTCTCATTACCGTAGCGTTCCCGCCATTTTTCACTCTTCATCTTCGCACTCCCTGTTAATTATAAATGGGTTTCCTGCACGCCATTGCTGACGCATCTTTTCCCTGTACTCTGAAAGAGCAATGCCCTCTCTGGATGTCATTATATACCCATCTCTGTTGTGCATGGGTCCTTTTCTGGTTAAAATCTTTCCATCCTCCCAGTCTGCCTTAAATTGAAGTCCACCAATCACCTGCGTGGGCTTGCTTTCCCAGACCAGAGGCACCGCATGTCTTCCTCCAGTCTTCTTAGGTCCAAAAACATCCTCTGGACTAGAGCAACGCCTAAGTCTGCTATAACAGCCCACATAGCTCATGCCTGTGACCCTCATAACATCCTCAACGGTTACTCTTGAGCCATCGGATAACTCGTATACTTTATTTGGTTTAGTATTCATTTTTTGGCTCTCTGTTATCTTGTTTAATCTGTTCCAGTTTTACCTCTAACATTTCTGCTTTAAGCTTTTTCTGTTCCAGTATTTTTGCCAACTCAGCAGTCTCTATTAAGGCCCTGCTAATATCCGCTGGTGTATTTTTTAAACTGTTAAACATCTTCTTCCTCCTCAAATAATTTGTTAATCCTGTCATTTTCGTCTAGGAAAAATGGTACAAAAGCCGTTGCTAATGCAATAACAATTATACATAAAATAAATATATCAAAAATAAATAATTCTAACATTACTCTGCCTCCTCTGGCTCTATATCAGACCACTCACCACAGTGGGAACAAATCCCTATCCCATCTGCACTAGGTGTATATATTGGGGAATTGCAACAATTGCTCCATCCCATTACTTCTAAATTTTCTGTGAACATTTCTCTAAACATTTTCTACCTCCTGATTTATGTACCATTATTTTACTACAGCTAAATTTCAAATACAACCCCTAAATACCAGATAAATAGAAAATAGTTTCCAGACCCTAAAAACAGGGGCCCAAATCTTCGATTGTGGGGACTATTAGCAGGTAAGCAAGGCCTATGCCTTGCCTAATATTGCCTCTGCGTGGTATTCACTAACCATTTGGCCAGTGGTTAACTTACGATTGCCAGTGTTGCCTGCTACATAATGGCACCAGCTATTCCACCAGTAAGCAGTGCCTTTTTGCTGGGTCATGCTCACATAGGCTCTTATTTTCTTAAGCTTTGATTCTGGCTTAAGAGTTTTGGGTAATGCTACTTGAGACTGTTTCCAGCCTAGGCGGGTTAAATTATGGCTATCAATGCAGGCAATATTAAATCCTAATAGCTGTAATAAAAACGCACTTTTAACCATGCCTAAATTGGGCGTGTCGTAAACATAAAGCAGGGCATTTGAGATGTTATCGACATCATCAAGGCCTAGGCTAGCAAAGCGGGTTAACTCTTCAAATATGGCAACCTTGTTAGCTGTGACAAATTCGAGACCGTCCCGCTTGAGACCATAATTTAAATGTCTGCATGCTGGGCCCTGCTCTGCAACCTCTGCCATTTTATCTGCCAGACCTTGCAAGGGTTGCTGTATTGATAGCAAGGTGAAACAGTAACCATTAATCATGGCCTCTGGGCTGGATAATAAATACTCTGCTATCTTCTTATTGTCTGTTTTGTACATGTAACACCTCTTAGTTTAGTTACCTAAAAAGCCCCAATTAAGGGGCTTAGTAGGGCAGGCCTAGGGCCTAGTAAATGTTACCGTCTCTCTGCAGAAATTCCTCTTCTGCCATCTCTCTTTCATAGTCCGCCTCAATCATAGCGTTGTCTTCGATTTTCTCTGCTACCCAGTTTGCAATCTCTGCAAGGCTGGCAGGGCTTGAGTATGTATGGCCCATTTCGTAACTTATAGTCTGGCCATTAAACTGGCAGATTGTAACCTCATCTGTAATTTCATTAGTCATTAAATGAGCACCCATGTTAATAATTGTCTTTTCGCTAGGGTGCATACGGCTCCTGCTTAACATCATTTCAATCTTAAAGATAGTGCCAGTATGCTGGTCTATTGGTAGTGTAGTTCTGTTTTTCCATGCTTTCATGATTGACCCCCTGTCAAAAACTCATGCCAGCAGGCAGAAGAGCAACAGCCGATATCATATCTCATAGGCTCTGGACCCTTGCCAAAACCTGTAGGCTGGCCACAAGTAAAGCATTCAGTAGTACTATCATCATAAATGAGACCTGCAATAACGCCTGACGGGTCTCTATCTGCTAGCCCTATTAGGGCCTGTTCTAGTTCCTTTTTGTTCATTTTAATATCCTTTTTATTATTGTCTGGCTCTTGAGGGGGCCAAACTTGCCCTGCTTTCACCTAAAAGGCCCCAATTAAGGGGCTTGATAGGCTGGGCCAGTTTAAGGCCTAGTTAGGGTATAGGTTGCGTTTCCAGTCATGCTCCCCGTATAGTATGCCATCGGCTAGGTCATACAATATTTCGCTAATGCCATCATCAGTAAAGCCACCACATGAGCTCTCATCGTTCTCATCGTGCTCTTCTTGCTCAACTAATTCAAACTCAAGTTTAGGCCTGAAATCATCTGTCATATGCACATAAACTAAGCATGTTAACTTGTCCCTAACTGGCATGCTCTTCTCGTTTGACCTAAGCGATATATAAGCCACTTTAAATGGCTTTTTAGGCACCAGCCAGTCCATGCCATATATTGGCTCAATTAACTTATCATGCGTATGCTCTTCAAATGACATCATGTCTACTGTAACTATCGTATCGTTTATTAGTGTTTTCATTTTAATATCCTCTATTGGTTATTGTAATCAATGAGCAGGCCGTCTGCTTTCATTTGGGCCATGTGCTCTTTTTTCTGTGCCTTGATACTTTCCATATCTGGGCCCCAGAATTCCATCTCTATACTATCACCTCTGGCCTCTGCTTTAGCTAATGGCTTGAGTAAATAGTTACCGTTTAATGTCTCTATTAGTGCGTATGCTAGCTGTCCAGTCCTAGTTTCTACTGACTTGATTGCGTCTGCTAGTTGGTTTAAGTTTTCCATTTTGTGTGCCTCCTCGGCAAGTGCTGGTAAATTCCAGTATAGCCTATCTTAATGATATATCTTTCAATGTCAAGCAATTGACCCTGTTTATTTGCATGGGTGCCAGAATGAAACTATGTCCGCCTCTGTTATTAAGTCTAGGAATGTATAAAATCACGCCATCCCATCCCAGATATAAATTCCTATCCCATTGGTTTGGTATTTCATCCCCGCTACAGGCCCCGCCACGCCTAGCATGCGTACTGGTCCAGATATCCATGAATATCCCACATCTGGACCCATAGAGGTCAAACAAAGGCCCGAATGTCGTGGGTAAAGCTGCGGCAGAGCGAGGGCGGGGCACCCCTTTCGTGGAAATTTTCCCATGGGCCGAAGGGACCTACGAATAAAATTGTAGTTTTTTCAATGTATTACTCTGCATAACCAATTATTTTCGGCACTATGTTATTATAATAGAATATTTAGGGTATAATATTACCTAGAATGAACCCCAAAGAAGAATACTAGTAGTATATATATACTAGTAAAAGAAAACTTTGAGAGAATTCTAGGAATGACTAAGTATCTATTTCAATTTTATGGTATAATACTAATATGGCAAACAAAGGTAAAATTTCTGCAGACTCTGAAGAAGAGATTAGACAGATAGAGAAGGAATTAGAGGAAGAGTTACGCTATGCAGTAGCATCAGCTAAGGGTATTGTACCTGCAGATGCAGTTATCAAGCTTGAGCGTAAGATAGGTAGACCCACGGGTGGACTTAGTGCAGAATCTAAGGCAGCAGGTGGTAAAAAGTCTAGAATCAAACGAGGCCAAACTTATAAACCTACCAATGATGATTATTCTAAGGTAGAGGAAATGGTTACTATTGGATTAGACCAACATACTATTGCTAAAGTAATGGGTATTTCTAATGCTACTTTAACTAAATATTATTCGCATAATTTATTGGTAGGGAAAGACAAGCGTACAGCAAGGGTTGCCGGAGTTGCCTATGAAATGGCAGTTTCTGGGGAATCTCCTAGTATGACTACCTTTTGGTTAAAGACTCAGGCAGGCTGGAATTCTAAGCACCATGTTGTAGTAGAAGATAAGCAATTTGACATACAATGGGCCAGCAATGAGACAGATATTGCAGATGCCAACCAAGTACAAATACTAAGAAATAAAAACGACAAGGTACATTAAACTCTATGGCAGAGGAGAGGAAGCCTATAGTAATACCCTATACCCCTAGGGAATTACAAAGACATTTACATAACAACTTAGCTCGATTTAATGTTGTTGTATGCCACAGACGTTTTGGTAAGACTGTATTTGCGGTCAACGAATTAATTAAGTCAGCAGTACAAGATATAGGTAGTGGTAAGAGAGCACCAAGATACGCATATATAGCACCCCTATTTAAGCAAGCTAAGACCGTTGCTTGGGATGAGCTTAAGAGATTATGTGAAGTGTTTCCTGATATTAAGTTCAATGAAGCCGAGCTAAGAGCTGACTTCCTTGGAGCCAGAATACAGTTATATGGGGCCGACAATTATGACACGCTTCGTGGAATTTATCTAGACGGTGTTGTATTAGATGAGTTTGCTCAGATGAACCCTAAGATGTTCTCTGAGGTAGTAAGACCAGCGTTATCAGATAGAAAAGGCTATGCCATATTTATTGGCACGCCAAAAGGAAAGAATGATTTTTATGACCTATACCATAATGCACCTGAAAGAAAGGGCTGGGCTAGGTTCTTATTTAAGGCTAGTGAAACAGGAATATTAGATGATGAAGAATTGGAACTCGCTAAGCAAGACATGGCTGAAACTGAGTTTGAACAAGAATATGAATGCTCTTGGTCTGCTGCACTTAGAGGTGCATATTATGCTAAAGAAGTTGAAGCAGCGTATGATGAAGATAGAGTTGGTAAAGTACCTTATGACCCTGCGAAGCAAGTAGTAACATGCTGGGACCTTGGGGTCTCAGATGCAACCTCTATTTGGTTTGTACAATTTGTTGGTAAGGCAGTACATGTAATAGATTATTATGAGAATTCAAACGAAGGTTTGCCTCATTATATAGATGTACTCAACAGAAAGGGTTACAACTATGGTGCACACATAGCACCACACGATATAGTAGTAAGAGAATTTTCTACTGGTAAATCAAGAAGAGACCTAGCATATGACTTAGGCATTGATTTTCAAGTAGCACCAAAGTTAAAAGTAATGGATGGTATAGATGCTACCAGAACTTATTTAAACAAATGCTGGTTTAATGCTGAGTCCACTAAAAAAGGCTTAGAAGCATTATTACAATACCGCAGCAGTTATGATGATAAAAAGAAGATATGGTCACAAAGACCAGTGCACGATTGGACCTCACACGCCAGCGATGCATTTAGGTACCTGTGCGTAACAGATGTTGTATTTACAGGTAATGATAGTGTCTGGGGAAAGGAACTCCCTAAGACTGATTTGAGTTGGATAGTATAGGAGAAGGTATGAATCCAAAATGGTTAGAAAATAAGATAATAGAAATGGCACAGGACATTAAAGACTTGAAAGAGATAATGAAAGCAGTCACTAGTCCTCCGCCCACTAAAGAAACGCAGTACCCTATTAATAAAGGTAAATAATTTATGGCTAAAATGACAAAGCGTGAGCTCGCCTCTCACCTAGAGCAGGAGATTTCTTCTGCTTTAGGTTACAAAGATGGCAAGTTAACGGAGCAACGCTCTGATGCGATGGACCGTTACTATGGTAAGAAGTATGGTAATGAGCAAGAAGGTCGTTCTCAAATTGTCACAAGAGATGTAGCAGATGTAATCGAGTGGATTATGCCTAGCCTCATGAAGATATTTACTTCTGGGGATAAAGTAGTACAGTTTGAACCGCAGGGTCCGGAAGATGTTGACATGGCTAAGCAGTCCACAGATTACGTGAACTACGTCATTATGAGACAGAACCCCGGCTTTAGTATAATATACCAGTGGTTCAAGGATGCACTGCTACAAAAAAACGGTATTGTAAAGCACTACTGGGATGACACCAGTGAAACATTAAGAGAAGAATACAAGAATTTAACAGAAGAAGAGTTTATGTCTCTTCTAATGGATGATGATGTAGAAGTAAAACAACATACACAAAATGGTGGTGATGAAGATGAAATGATGTCTTTAGAGCCACAACAAATAACACATGATGTTGTAGTAAGTAGAACATATGATGAAGGTCAGGTTCGTATTGAAGCTGTACCACCAGAAGAATTCCTAATCGACAAGTATGCTAAGACAATTGATACTGCTAGATTTGTAGCTCACAGGGTAAAGAAAACTAAGTCCGAATTAATAGAGCAGGGCTACCCTAAGAGTAAAATAGATAATGTATTTAAAAATGATGAAGCTGACCATAAAGCTGAAAGGCTATCTAGGTTCTCTTATGAGCAGGACCAATCACCAGAAGGTGATATAGATGATGGTGTCTGGGTTACAGAATGCTACCTAAGAGTAGACTATGATAATGATGGCATAGCTGAGTTAAGAAAAGTAACGAAGGTTGGAGACGAACTGTTAGATAATGAGGCTGTGGATAGTGTTCCCTTCTCCTCCCTTACACCTATTCCAATGCCTCATAAGTTCTATGGTCTGAGTATATATGACTTAATCTCTGACCTTCAACTAATTAAGACTACCTTAATGCGTAACTTATTAGATAATATGTATCTAACAAATAATGGGCGTTATGAAGTAGTCGAAGGACAAGTAAATTTAGATGACCTAATGACTAGTAGGCCGGGTGGTATTGTAAGAGTACGCACACCGGGTGCTGTTAACCCACTAGCTACACCACAGCTAGACCAGAACTCTTTTAATATGTTGGGATATCTCGACAGTATTCGTGAAGAACGCACTGGTGTTAGTAAACAGTCAATGGGTCTATCTGAAGGTGGCTTGAAGTCACATCAAACTGCTACAGGCGTAGGTCAAGTAATGACCGCAGCACAGCAGAAAATAGAATTAATAGCCAGAATATTTGCTGAAACAGGTATGAAAGACTTAGCAAACTCTGTCTATACATTAGTACAAAGATTTGAGCAACCAGAAAAAATTGTTAAATTAAACAACAACTGGGTTACGCTTAAGCCAAATGAATGGAAAGAAAAGATGGACTGTACTGCACAGGTAGGACTTGGCTTTGGTAACAAAGATATGAACCTAATGCATTTGGGCAGGTTATCGCAAACAATACAAATGATTGCACAGCACCCAGCTGCAGGCATGATGCTTAAACCTAAGAATGTATACAATCTAGTAGCTGAGCAGATAAAAGCTATGGGCATGAAGAATGTAGATGACTTTATTACAGACCCCGGTGATGCAGATGTACCACAGAATAATAAACCTTCTCCTGAAGAGCAGGCTAAGCAACAAGAAGCACAACTTAAGCAACAAGAGTTACAAGTTAAGATGCAAAAGATTCAGCAAGAGTCTGAGCTAAAACAACAAGAAATGCAAATAGATGCTCAAATAGCACAGCAAAACTTAGAGTTAAAAGCACAAGAAGCACAGGTTGACATGCAGATTAAAGCACAAGAACTTGAAATTAAAAAAGCAGAGCTTGCACTTAAACAACAAGAACTTGAGCTAGAAAGAGAACAGAAAAGGGCTGTTAAAATAGGGAGTTAAGTATGAGTAAGAAGAGTGAGGAAGTACGCAGAGCAGATGATGCTAGGCAGTTGCTAGATAACCCCTTGTTTCAAGAGGCATTTGCAACAATAAAAAAAGAATTAATTGAACATCTATTAAATACCCGTGTTGCCGAAGAGGTTGAAAGAGATAGATTATACATAACAATCAAGGCGTTAGACTTAGTAGAACAACACATTAAGTCCGTCTTTGAAACTGGC
>Ga0209337_1000476_pt1 | contig 32305 bp, 49 predicted proteins | sample LinPmetageLP53_FD_184044 | JGI IMG/M metagenome (GOLD analysis project Ga0209337, IMG submission 184044) | Marine viral communities from the Pacific Ocean - LP-53 (SPAdes) (version 2) | ecosystem: Environmental > Aquatic > Marine > Oceanic | place: Pacific Ocean | collected 2010-02-08
CAAGGTGCAAACTTAACTATAAATGATGAAGAATATATATTGATTCAAATACATGGAGGTGCAGACGCTAGAGGAGGTTATACAGATGCAAAACTTTTTAAATGTGGTGAGCATATGGATGGAATGATTAACGAATATTTGAGAGAGCATTTAGATTCTTATGATATATTAGAAGAACTCGACTACATAGACGAAATGTCTGACTACTGGGATAATTCAAAAGTATATAAGGGCAAAGAATTAGAGAAAATAAAAATTAACTTAAAAAAATAAACAATGAGCAAAGGAGGGCTACCATTAACAAACTATTCAGATTTTCAATTAACTATTTTACTAATCATAGCGCTGCTATTTGGCGGATGCTAACAAAACAAAAAACAAATGAAAACAATAACAACAGACAAGGCAAAACAATTAATTAGCCAATCAAATGGGCGGATTTTCTCGGCTGTATTTATAAAGAAAGATAATACACATCGACTAATTAACGCTAGGCTAGGCAAGAGATACAAGAGTAAAACAGGCAAAGAAGCACCATACAAAGCACAAAATTACAATTTGCTACCAGTCTATGACATGAGAATAAAAGCCTTTAGAATGCTAAATTTTAATACTCTTTTGACTCTTACAATTAATAAAAACAACTATAAAATAATATAATTATGAAAGAAATAAAAGAAGACAGTAAGGAATTAAAAGAGTATATAAAAACTTATATACTGCCAAATGAAAGTCAACAAGAACGCATTGACTACTTAAAAGGTAATACAAGTTATGATTTAGATTATATAAAAGAGCATATGAATTACAATACTTTAGTAGATTGTAAACTGATTGAATAAGTAAAGCAATTAAATAGATAATAATTAAACCACTTTAAACAGTGGTTTTTTTATGCTCTAATGCATCTAAATAGATAAGCAATACTAACACACTAGAAGAACAGTAAAAGCCTTTAAAACGCTTTATTTCTTTATTATTATTTAACTATGGTTGATTAGATAAGATTAGATTTGTTTTGTATAGTTGGCAAATTTTTCTTTTTCAGACAACTTTGCACTAAAAAAAAACAATTTATAAAGATTTAACACCTTATTTATCAATAACTTACAAACTTTAAACAGTTTTTAGTTGATTCCTGCAGTTTTTTTACAAAAAGATTAAATTTTTGTTTAAATGGGTTTTGTTATGGGTTGAATTCCGTAACCCCAGACCCATAGGGCTTTTAGCCACACAAACGCACACACACCAATATAAAGTTCAATTTTATAAAAGGTTTGTTTTACTTAAACATCTATGTTAAGGTTGGTACATACTTTGCGATATGAGCAATGATGTTTACTATAGGATGTGGCGATTATAAGGGTTTTTGGAGTTATATATAAATACTCTTATAAGAGGCACGAAGATAGGTGTTTAAAATTATAGTTTTGCATAGTTTTATTACAATTTAAAATAATGTTAACAATAGGTTGTTCAATTTTATATTATAATTGTGAATCAGTTTTAAAAGATTTTTGTATTTTGGCAAAATGAAAGAAAAGAAGAAATTAGGGGAAGAGGCTAGGAAGAAGCGACCTCAACTTGGGAAGATAGAAGAGAACTATAATAAAACCCCAAAAGCACTACAACCTAAAAACAATGAAGTAAGAAGGGTAGCAAAGATGACTCGTAAATCACTTGCATATGCTTTAGAAGGACAGCCAGTAAAGATTAAGATGGCACTTGATATATTGTTTGATGAAGACCCACGAGCATACATAGATGCAATAGCAAAACTAATGAACTATGCTATACCTAAACTAACCTCAACAGAAATTAAAAGAGATACCGATACTAAAATAGAAATTAATCTAAATGAAGGTGCAACACTTGATGATATTAAAAAACAAATCAGAGGTCTTGAAGAAGCAGAAGATATTGACTTTACTGAACTAGATGACGAATAAAAAATTATTAAAGTTCGCACTTGAAAAGAAACTATGTGAGATGAGTTTCTATGAGTTCTTTAAGGCTGCTTGGATAGTAGTAGAACCAGCAGTACCTTTATCTACTAATTGGCATCATAAATATATATGCGATACATTGCAAGAAGAATGTGAGAGAATCATAGCGCAAAAGCCAAAAACTAAAGATATAATTATTAATGTGCCATTTAGAAGTACGAAATCACTTATAGTAACTGTTATGTTTCCAGTATGGGCTTGGATAAAATCTCCAAAACTCAGATTCATTACTTCTTCTTACTCTGCTGCACTGTCTATTGAACTAGCAACTAAATCAAGAGATATAATATTTAGTGATTGGTTTAAGAAAAGATGGGGAGATGTATTCCACATTAAAAAAGACCAAAACCTAAAAGAGAGATACGAGAATAATCATATTGGAATGAGAAGGGCAACATCTGTTGGTGGTACTGTAACAGGTCAGGGTGGTGACTTTCTAATTGTTGATGACCCCCTATCACCTCAAATGGCAAACTCAACAACCGAAAGAGATAATGCGAATGAGTGGTACAGGACAACATTCTACTCAAGACTTAATCAAGCAGATATTGGAGTGAGAATTATAATTATGCAAAGAGTGCATGAAGAAGATTTAAGTGGATTCTTATTAGATAGGGAAACAAGAACAAGGTATAAACATATTTGCATACCAGCAACAAATGAAGATGGCAATATCAAACCAAAAAAATTAGAAAAGTTTTATGATAAGAAAAGTGGCTTGTTTTGGACAGATAGATTTAGTAAAGAAGTTTTAGATGACTATAAAAGTGCATTAGGTAGTTATGGTTATGCTGGACAACTACAACAAACACCAACACCACTAGACAGTGGGATGATTCATAAAGATTGGTTTAAGATTGATAGATATAGAAAAGAAGAAGCAACAGTTAATTTTGTTATTGACCCTGCATATACTGCAAATCAAAAGAATGACCCATCTGCACTACTAGCATATACCTACCAAGATAATAAATGGCAAATAATAGATTGTGTTAATGTACATAAAGAATTCCCAGAATTAGTTAAATTTATTCCACAGTGGGTAAAGAAAAATGGATATACACCAAAAAGCAGAATATTTGTAGAACCAAAAGCATCTGGTAAATCTATTGTACAAACATTAATCAGAGAAACAGGACTTAATATAAAGGAAGATAAACCACCAACTAAAGATAAAGTAGCGAGAGTTAGTGATATTAGTGCTTCACTTGAAAGTGGTAGGGTGAGTTTGTTGAATGGAGATTGGAATAGGGAATTTCTTGAGCAGTTAATTAAATTTCCTGCAGCAAAGCATGATGATATGGTAGATTGCTTAGTTATGGCTGTAAATAAAGAAATTTGGAGTGGTGGAGGTAAAATAGTTTATTTTAGTTAGTTTTTCAGTTTGTTAGAAAATTATGAAATTATTTCCTAGTATGTTTACTATTTTTGCCTAGTTTTAAATAATTGTGTAAAAATTATCATAAAATTATGAAAAAAATAAAAATCCTTTACATAAACATTGAGCACCAACAAATAGTTGAGAAACTCATAAAAGATATAAAGGAATTTATGTATTTTGCTACAGAAGATGAGGTTTATGGTAAATATCAAGACTTTTTACAGATATTAGACTCTGTTTATTTATATTCTAATAATTTTCATGAAACTGCCGTAAAGAAGGAGTTGGATGATGGGGTTTTGGCTGAATTTATTTTTTTAATACCAAATATGTTGTTTTATACTTCTATTGGGTTCTTAACAGCATTAAAGAATGATGAAAATAAATTTACTTTACGTTCTTGCTTGGAAGATATAGGTTCATGCTGTGAAAATGCGACAAGTGAACTTGCAGATGTTCTTATAGACGAGAAGGAAAAGAAAAAAATATTAAATGATATTTTAGAAAAAGAAACAATTAAAAACTAATAAATATGGTAGAGATTAAGATTCAAGATAGTTCCTATGAAATTCCAACTGAATGGAAGGATATAACACTTAGATATTGGTGTGGGTTGTACGCAATCATCAACCAATACAACAAAAGAGATGAAGAGGGTAATGTTATTGAAGCAGAACATACGGAAGTAGAATTATTGAAGATGAATAGAGATATTTTCATGTATCTTACTGGGCTTAGTATTGAAGAGATGAATATGCTAGATGTTGACAGTGTGAATATAGCAGTAACGACATTCTCACAAACATTAGAAGAATATAAGCCAAAAGGTATAGATAAATTTGAATTAGATGGTGATGAATACTTATTTCCAAAAGAATTCCTAAGAAGAAACACATTTGGAGATTATATTGAATCAACTCACCTAGAAAGCACAATAGAAATAATGAAACACGGAAGGTTTGATGTACTCCCAGAACAAATGGCAATACTTTGTAGAAGGGCTGATGAGGAGTATGATGATGATGTAATACCTTCCAAAACTGAAAAGTTTAAAGAATTGACAATGGACTACGTGTGGGAGTTCAGTTTTTTTTTGACAATGCAAAGCGTAAAATTAACAAGGACTTTCCAAATGTTTTTGGGGAAAACAGAGGAAGAAGTGGAAGCGGCAAAAATAGAATTTCTACAGTTGGACTCTACAACAAGTTCATAAAACCATATGGTTGGCTTAATAGTTTATATATGGTTGCAGAAAAAGGAATATTTAGAATGGATGGTGAAAACGAAATAGATAGTGTAAAAAAGACAGATTTATATAAGGTGTTAACTTATTTAAGTTGGGGTACTGCTAAAAATGACTATGAAATTGCTGTTCAGGAAAAAATACATAATAAAAATAATATAACATTGTAATAATGGCAATAACAAGATTAACAGACATAATAACAGTATTTGACAGTAAGTGGACTTATGGAGATGTAAAGTTTGGCTATGATGGTGAAGTAAACCAAGACCATGACACCCAATATCCACTAATGCTGGTAAACCCACCAGAATCAACTATACCTGAAGTATATAATGGGAGGGAAGAATACACATTTGAAATAAATTTCTATAATTTATATTCACAAGCAGCACAATCAGTAGTAACACTACAAAAAAGATGGGACAATTTGCAGGATTTGGCTAATGAATGGCTAGATTTTGTGTTAAAAAACTATCAAGACACAACAGTAGAGGCTTACCTGAATGATGAGAGTATAGAGATTGAGAGAGTGAAAGAGGTTGCAAACGATAAGTTGGTGCAAATAAAATTAACCTTTACAATGAGTGCTTTTACTAAGTGCTTCAGACCAGTTTCTCACTACCCATCTGACTTTTCAGATTTAAAAGTATGGTTAAGAGCAGATAGTGGGGCTACATTTGATATACCAACAAAAAGAGTAAGTGCTTGGGCTGACCAATCTGGAAATGGAAATAATGTTGCTCAGGCTACAGCAGCAAATCAACCATTAAGATATGGTTATGGTGGGATTAATGATAAAGCATATTTTTCTTTTGATGGTACTAATGATACTTTTGTTTCAGGAAGTAATTTACCTGTAACAACAGACTTCACAATATTTGAGGTCAGTAAGATTAATAATAATCACGGTAATATTTTTCATTATGAAAGTGGAAGTTCTTTAATAAATCTTGGTACAAACGAAACAGGGCAGTTGACAATTACTATAAGTGATGAAGCAGGAGAGGATATAGCAACAAGAACAGGCTCTGACAATAAAGGTTCATCTCATATTGGTATAGTAAAGAAGCATAATAAAAAAGTTTATTTAGAATATTACGACTCCTCAACATCTTTAACTCTTGATGATACGAATAGTTCTTTTGATAATTCAGATACATTTAATGCGACCACATTTAATATTGGTATTATGGATACTTATTATTTAGGTGGAGAATTAAACGAATTAATAATTTTTAACAGAGCCTTGAGTGATACTGAAATTGCTGAAGTAAAAGGCTACTTAAATTTAAAATATAAAATATATTAAGATATGGCTCAGATAAACGGACAAGTAAGTTGGGGAATAGTACCCTTAAATTGGGGTAATCAGAATTTAGCAGGGGCTTTTTTCAATTATAGGGGAAACTATTTAAAGAGTGTACACGATAAACTAAGGTATCAAATACAGTGGCATAAAGGAGGGCTTACTGAAAGCGTAGAGGCTGTTGACCCTGGGGATATTGTTAGTGTGACATTTGACGTGGAAGTATATGATGGGAAAGATTGGAATAGTATTGGTAAACTCTCCAAGTTAAGAGATATTTCAAATAAAAGAAGAACCACAGGTACTCCCCCTTCAGGTCATAGATTTACTATAGATATAAGTTCATTACTTTCAAATGAACTCTCTTATAGTTTATGTCCAATAGGAAAGGGTACTTGGCAGAGTAATCAGTTTGGGGGAATGAATGGTGGTATAACAGAGCAAGATAATGTTCTGGGAGGTAGTACTGGTTCTATTTGGGGTTATCCTATAAATTATTATAATGTTTCTGAAAACGGAACATTTAGATTGATAAGGGTTGGGGCTAAATTTGAAATACTAGATTCTAATTTAGAATTAGATACAGCCTCAACATCTATAAGTTACCCACCTACAATAACAGTTATAAACTCAGTAAATCAATTTGAGAAAGACAGAACATATTACGCTACATCTCTCAATGGATATCTCATGCAGGGGAGTGGCACTACTACTGTCCAAAAAAGTTATAGATTCTTAACAAGATGCAACAATTACTCTACTGATACTACTATTCCTTATAAAAAACCAATAAGAACAGATGATGAGGGAGAGTTTTTACAGTTTTATCTTAGGAGGGCATGGGTAGCGGATATATCAGGGACTGGGAATGATAAGGTAGGGGCTATGGGATTAAAGGTAGAAACATTTGATTCTGGTGGTGCTGAAAATACTTTTTATCTAAATGATTTTGAGGGCAATGCTGATATAATCACATCTCCTACTAATAATTACCTAAAAGAATATCAAGATTCTACATTTATTCAAAATGTATCTGCTGGATATATTACCAGTAGAGCCAACCTAAAAACCCCATCAAACAGTGGGGTTGTAAGTTTTCCTTATTGGACAGTTTACTCAGGTAGCACTATAGGGGCAGATACTTTATATTACAGAGTTAGTGTATCTAGATTTGGACTTGTTAGCCCTTTTACAGAATTAAGACTGAGTGAATATAGGTATTACACTATAGATAGAGAAGATGAAAAAATACCTTATGGGTTTGTTAGATTCCATTGGCTTAATTCAATGGGAGGTATTGACAGTTATACAGCAAAGAGGGATGTTTCAGAAGGTCTTACAATAAGTAGAGATGTGATTGAAAGAAGTTCTGCTGATAGAACTTGGATGCAAGATGACCAAGGTGCACTTCAAACAGGACAGTCATTCAATATACATAATAGTCAATATAATTCTGACTCTATGAGGGGAGGTAATCTATATAAAGGAGGTAGAGAGGTTTTAGGAGTACAAGCAGAAAGAAATCTAAGTGTATATACAGAGCCTTTAAATTATTCAGTTTCAAAATGGCTAGAAGAAATGATGTTATCTCCAAATGTATGGGTAGAAATGGATACAGATGCGACTGACAGATTAAATAATGTAAACCCACATTTAAGACCATCCACTAAAGGGTATATACCTGTTATTATTACAAATAGTGATGTTGAAACTGTTAATCAGGCGGAAGGATTAGTTAAATTTAATATTGAATATATACTGGCACACAAAGTAATAACTCAAAGAAATTAATATATGTCTGTAAAAATTGAGATATTAGATTATAAGTATTTACAAAGCAATGTAGTAAATTGGAGTAACAATCAATTGTTATCTGGATGGACTGCTGGGACAGGGATTAGCGCTTCAATCACTCCAAGCCCTACAGGTGTTTTAATAGAGGCTGGTGCGACTGCACTTCAGTATTCTGGATATTACTCTCCTAATGTAACCTTAATAAACAATCATTCTTACACTTTATCATATACTTGTGTTTCTTTAGATAATGGGAGTCAGACAGATTCTAATTTTTTCATAAGAGGTAGTGGTAGTGGTGTTGGTACGTACAGACCATTTTCAAGCCCAATCATTACAACAGGTTACCACTCTTACACATTCACAATGGATACTTCTCAGAATAATTCAGTTGGGACTATGGATCTTTATTTTCAACTTACTAATGGTCATTTAGGGAATAAGAATATAAAAATAAGAAATGTAAAATTAGTAGATAATACTTCATTTGATGTTATTGATTGGGATAATAGTTTTGTTGGTGAGTTAGATGTAACTGAACACTCTGACTTCCCATTAGCACTGACATTTCAAATATCAGATTTGAAGGACATAACATCAACAAGTGGGGACTATAGTAAGACATTTAAAATACCAGCATCAAAAAACAACAATAAAGTATTAAAACACTTATTTTCTCCCCAGTCAATTACAACTCATAAAGCATCTAACCCTAAACCATGCAGAATAATGGTAGATGGTACTCAATGTTTAGTTGGGGATATTCAAATAACTTCAATTGGAGGTTATGATGAACAAGCGAATTATTACGATTGTGTGTTCTTTGGGAATAATACAGGTTGGGCATTAAAATTAGAGGATAAGTATATGAGTGATTTATCTTGGGGTAGTAATGGGGAGGGTTTGATTTATAATAAAAGTAGTATTATCAATACATGGAGTGACTTAGATTGTAATTCATCAACCTCATATATTGTTTATCCAATAGCGAGTTATGGAGATTATAACCCTGATGGAACTGCTGGGGCAATACAACTACTAGATACTGCATCGAATACGACTATTCCAAATGGCTCTACAGGTTATTATGGGTTTGATGATTCAGGTAATAGTTATGGAACGCCCCCACCTACATCAGATTGGCGACCAGCGGTTTTTGTTAAAAACACAATAGATAGGATTTTTAATTCTGTCGGTTACAATGTTGTTTCTAATTTTATGGATACAGATATGTTTAAGAAGTTAGTGTGGTTATTACCATCCTTTCAGTACAATGATATAGACAAAATAATGAATCTTCTCTCAGTGCAGAGTACATGGATAAACCATGCTGGAGAATTGGTTATAGCATCAACTGCACCCCCATCGGTTCAAACACCAGCAGGTGCATTATCATTACCAGGAGTTTATACTTGGAGTCAATCAGGTATGTATAAAGACCAAGACGATTATTATTATACTGAGGCTGGAAGAAAATCACTTGATATAACTTCTGACATACTAAATGTAACCCTAGACAATAGTTCTGCTGTTGATTTTACTGGGCATTATATAGAAATACAAGAATATGGATATTATAATGTTAGTTTGAATGGAATAGAATCAAGACTTGCTAGAGGATGGTGGGAAGGAGGGGGAGGTGCTTCTACTATTGAAAATAAAGTGGGGAAAGTTTATACTAAATTTAATATTGAGGTTAAAACTGTTGGGCAGACTAGTTGGAATATAATAAATACAGGAGGCTCTACTAATGAAATTGATGTAAATGTTTATACTGATGTTGAAAAGGCTGCAGAAACGACAAGTTACACACCATTAGAGTCGTATCTTGCTTCTCATTATTTCAATAAAGGAGATAAAATAAGAATAACATCAGGAGTTAAATTTACCAATACTGGAGGTAGTTCCTCATCAGTTACCTTTGAAATGAATGTTTTTTTCAAGGGGCAGACAAATTCTAATTTTAATGTAGTTTTACAAAGTGAAGATGTTACTTATGGGCAAACCTATAACCTTCAAGATGTCATGAGCACATCACAAAGTCAAATTGAATTTATTAAAGGGGTTTCTCATGCGTTTAATTTAAGTTTGACAACTAACCAAATATCTAAAGAAATAACAATAGAGCCATTCTCAACTTTTTACAAACCATATAAAGATGGTTTAGATTGGACTTATAAACTAGATTTAAGTAAAGAGATTCAAGACAAATGGATTGAATCAGATTTAAAAAGACGTCTTATTTTTAAATATAAAACCGACCCAAATGACCCTAAAGTTAAAGAGAGGGGATTGGAGTATTTTGATGGTGTTGAAGATGAATACCCTTATCATGAAGAGTTATCCAAAGATTTTAAAAAAGGGGAAAGTGTTTATGAAAATGATTTCTTTGCAGGTACTTACATGACAAAAGACATAGATACTACAGATAATAGCGTTGTTGATACTGCATATTCTGCTCGTATTTGGAATGAATTGGGGTCTACTCCCCCAGAAAAAAGTCATGATTTCTTACCAAGATTAATGTATTGGCATAAATACTCTCCTGATTACCCTGCTGCCGCATTTGTAGCATCTGGCACAGTAAAAATTGCTTATATTCAACTTTGGACTTACAGTAATCGCTGGGTTAAAGCAGACGCTGCATTATCAGTGTATCCATCCGTTGTTGGCGGAGGAATATATCCACAAGCAACATTTTATGATAGGAATAATGCTTCAAGTCCAGTGCTCTCTTATGGAAATGTATGGATTAGTGATTATAATAATGAAACAGGAGTATATGGGGATACTTTTTCTGGGAAGGGACTGTATGAAACGTATTATCGAGTAATGGTTGATATGTTAAAAACCAATCCACGAAAAAGAATAGTTTATATTGATTTGAAAATTAATGATATTATTAATTTAGACCTTAGGAAATTAGTATATATAAATGGTGTTTATTGGAGGATAAATAGAGTAATTGACTATCAACCAAACAAGAACCAATCTACAAAAGTAGAATTGCTTGAATGGATTGAAACTGGTGCTTTTTCTGCATCTCATCCAGTGTCTGGTAATACTGGTGGCTCTCCTGCTTCTTGGGGAACTGGTATGGTTGACCCAGCACCAGATTCTGGAGATGATTTTATTTCTGGAGTTCTTGTGAATAATTCGGATATAAATTTAAAGCATAATATTATAAATATAGGGAATTCACCATCTGGCATACCAATATATGAATTTAGTTATATTGGGGAATCTGATAGATATATAGGTGCAATGGCTCAAGATTTAATAAACTTAGGCAGGAATGATGCTGTAACTAAAATGGATAATGGTTATTATGGTGTGTATTATGACAAAATAGATATTGATTTTATAAAAAAATAATATGGCGAAAATCAGCAATAAACAAATAACAGATAGAGGAATAGCACAACAGAGTGGATTAGAGGTTTTTTCTAATATAACTAATTATACTGGTGAGTATATTAATTATACAACTGGGCTTGAATTTTCTTTAGATACTGCTAGTGCTTACTCTACAACTGCAGCCAATCCTTTTACAGATTCTTTAATAAACAATCCACCATCTACAGTTAATGCTTGGTATAAATTCTTTACAGGAGGTGCACCTTATGCAGCAACAACAACTCCTTTAGCACTTGGCTCTTTTGGTGCTTTCTTCTTTTACTCCAACACTACAGTGTCTTTAACATCTTATAGTGGGATTTACCAAAAACTATCTTTAGTTAAAGGAAACAATTACAATATATATATTGATAGAATTGGGGCTGACCCTGCCAATGCTTCATTAGTCGGTGATTTACAAATTCAAGTTTACACCCCTGAAAGTGGAGATTATGTTTTGATTTTTGACAATAAAGTTAGTGTGCCTATGGGTTCTACTGGTAGCCAGACGTTTGGTGCAGGTGAGTTTACAGCACAAAGTGCTAACGATATTTTTCTTATATATTATACTAGCAAATATGTTGGTGCTGGTAGTGCTGGAATTAGAAAAATATCAATTAAGAAAAAGGAAGAATACTTAGTCCCTGTCTATGCTAGTGATAGTCGTGACAATGCTCATAAAGTATTAAAAAGAAACCTAATATAATATAGATAGAGGTGATTAAACTTAAACATACAAATAGAACTTTGAGTGAGGTTGGTAATATACTTAGGAAGGGATTGCAAGATGAACTTAAAGCACAAAAGCATAATGCTACAGGGGCGTTGAGCAGGGGATTAAAGTACACTATACAAAAAAGAGGGTTGAGTATTTTAAATCTAACCTCATCTGTTGCTTATTGGAAGGCAGTTAACAATCCTAAGTTTGCTAGAATACCAAATCTTAATGCGATTGTAAGATGGATGAGTGCTAAAAACATAAGGGGTAGTGCAAATGCTATATTGCATAAATTAAAAACAAGAGGATATGGTAAGCCCTATGTGTTTTGGACAGAGGGGAACGCTTTAAGAAGAACAAACTTTGCAGGATATGTAGCAAACAAATTTAGTAAAAAAGTAGCAGATAAGTTAGCACCATCAATAGGTGTAGATGTGGCTAATATGATAGCAAAACAAATTAAAAAGAATAATCCAAAAACAAATGTTCAAAAGGCATTTTAATATATAAAGATATGGCAAATACAGAGAAGATAGTAGTTCAGGTAGTCGTACAAGGCGAGAAAGACCTACAAAGATTAGAGAAAAGAACAGGGGCAACTACCAGAAGTTTTGGCAAGATGGCTGCAGGAGTGTTAGGTGCTGTTGCTGCATTTAGACAAATTTCAAGTTCTGTTAGTGATGCTATAAAGTCTTTTAGGGATTTTGAGTTTCAAATGGCTAAAGTTAAGGCTGTTACAGGTGCTAGTAATAAAGATTTTATAAAACTATCCAATACTGCAAAAGAATTAGGTAGAACAACTTTCTTTACAGCACAACAAGTTTCAGAATTACAAACTAATTTTGGTAAATTAGGATTTTCTACTCAAGAGATATTAGATGCTCAAGAGGCTACATTATTATTAGCAACAGCAACTGATGCTGATTTAGGTAGGGCTGCTATTGTTGCAGGTGCTAGTATAAGGGGATTTGGATTAGATGCTAAAGAAACTCAAAGAGTGGTTGATGTTATGGCAAAGGCATTTACTTCATCTGCATTAGATTTAGAGAAGTTTCAAACATCTATGACTAAGGTTGCACCTATTTCTGCTGCTGCAGGTATAAGTTTAGAAGCAACTACAGCAGTTATGGGGACTCTTACTGATGCAGGTATTGAGGCTTCTATTGCAGGTACATCTTTAAGAAATATATTCTTGAAAATGCAAGATTCAAGTTCTGAACTATCTCAATTTTTAGGATTTACTGTTAATAGTGCAGATGATTTACAGATAGCATTAACAAAATTAAATGATGCAGGATTAGAAAATGAGGAGATAATGGAACTTGTAGATTTAAGACAGGTTGCTGCATTTAACACAATGATTAAAGGTGTTGATAGAATTAGTGAATTAAGAGATGCTTTTGATAATGCTAATGGTAGTTCGCAAAAAATGGCAGATATTATTGGAGATACTTTAGAAGGAGAAATGAAAAGATTAACATCTGCATCTGAAGGTCTTAAAATAGCACTTGTAGATAAGTTGGGAGGGGGAATGAGAAATGTCTTAAAAAGCCTTACTGATTTTTTAAACAAACTAACTGATAATTCTGATGAAACTGCTAGGTTTATTACAAGAACTATAGATATAGTTAAGTGGATAGGACTTTATAAATTAGGAGTTTTTGCTGTAACAAGAGCAACTGTGGCTTGGAGGGCTGCAACAGTTCTACTTAATGGTACTTTAAAAATCACAAAAGGGGCTTTAGCGAGAACAGGAGTTGGGCTTCTTGCTGTTCTATTAGGAGAACTTGGACTTAAATACTTAACTGCATCAGAAGATGGGGAAGAGTTTAATAAGACACAAGAGGAGATAAATAAAGAAACTGAAAAACAGTTAGAATTATCTGAAAAAGCATTAAAGTCACAAGGTAAAATGGGTAAAAGAACTCAAGCCGAAATAGCAGCAGAAGAAAAAGCGGTAAGAGATGCAAAATTTGCAAAAGAGCAAGAGGATTTGCAAAATAATTTTACTGAAGGAATGTCAAAACTAAAAGAAAGACTGAAGAATGGCATAGACACACAAGAAGAGTTTGATGAAAAAGTATTTGCTAAGGAACAACTACATTTAGCAAATATGTTGGGATTACATCAAAGATATGGGGAAAACACAGCAGACATTAATGCTCAAATATTAGATAATGAACTTAATAGAATAAAAACTGTAGAACAAGCAGACATTGACTCTAAAAAGAAACAAATAGACAGTGTTGCTCAATTAGGCGACCAACTTATAAACTTAGCAGGAGAAGATAAGAAAATGCAGGATATTAGAAAGGTAGGAATTCAATTATCTGCTGCTGCAGCAATAGCAAATAATATTGAATCACTTTCGTTGGCTGCAAAAGGTGTTGCAAAACAATCAACTTTATTATTCCCTTATAATTTAATAGCAATGGCTGGTACAATAGGTACTATCATATCTTTGTTTGCTAATATTAAAGCAATGAAAGATTCATTTGGAGATGGAGGAATGATTGAGGAGTTTGCAAATGGAGGAATGGTTAATGGTAAATCACACGCACAGGGTGGGGAGAAGTTTGCAGTAGGTGGTAGAGTAGTTGAATTAGAAGGAGGTGAGGCTGTTATAAATAAAAGAAGTACAGCAATGTTTAGAAGTCAATTATCAGCAATGAATTCAGTAGGAGGTGGTGTTAAGTTTGCAGATGGTGGATTACTTAATATGCCTTCATTTAGTCAACAACAATTCAATGCTTTAGGTCAGAATCAAATGATGGGTGCTATGGGAAGTTCAAGTAAGGTAGTGGTAGTTGAGGCAGATATTACCGAAAGCCAAAATACAGTAAGCGTAATACAATCTCAAGCAACCCTATAGTGAAGTCAGAAGAATTTAAAATATATTTTATTTATTTGAGTTTATTAATAATAATATTAACCTTAGGAATACTAACAAATGTTTGTTGATAAAAAAACCAAACTAGAAAGATTAGGTATATGTAAAAGTTGTAGTTTTTACCGAAACTTTATGTTACTTAAAAGACCAAAGATAGAGAGAGGTGCAAGATGTGCTGATTGCAAGTGCTTCCTAGATGCTAAGACATCATTAACTAAAGAATTCTTTGGTAAGTGTCCACAAAATAAATGGTAAAACTTTACATATGGATTTAAAAAAAATCGCTGAAAATTACAGCAAAGACAAAAGAAATATGATGACAGACGCTGTTATCAAAAACAAAAACCACACAAGAAACTTTACTTCTTATCATGCTGAATCATTAATGTTAATGTTTGCAGAATGGCATCTATTATTCCCTGCTAATAAGCAAGACTTAAATTGTTCTTCTTGTAGAAAGGCAGTTGTTAAGTTTTGGGAAACTATGGTAGATGAGTGGATTTCTTTAGAACAAACGCCAACAAACAAACCTAATGCCTCTAAAAAGAAAAAAACTAAAGCAAAATAAAGTAGATGTAGTTTTTGACTTCATTGAAATTGCTGGAACTGAGTTAGCACAGAGATTTGGGGGCTCTCCAACCCCAAAAGATACAGTTAGACATTTTATTGAAAGAGGAATTATTGACCCTAAAAGATTAAGGAATTATATGGTCATTGTTGATTTTGACAGAATGTTAGTTACCAATAAAGGTAGCAGAACATATACTTGGATGGATTTGTCTATTAAGTACAATATAAGCGAAAGTCAAGCACAAAACATAGTATATAAAGAAAGAAAGAAAGCAACTGCGTCTAGCAATATCACGTATTAAAAGTTTTGTAAGAAAATTAGGTAAAATTAAATCTATTTAATTATATTTTTGCCTCCATGACAGAAAAATGGTACAACATTCAAAATAAATCAGAAGGAATTGCTGATATATATATCTTTGACGAAATAGGGACTTATGGCATTACTGCACAAGAGTTTATTACTGACATTAAAGATTTAAAAGACACGCCAATCAATTTACGGATTAATAGTTTAGGTGGAGATGTATTTGATGGTATGGCAATGTATAATGTAATCAAAAGGAGAGAGGCTAAAACTACAGTTTATATTGAGGGTATAGCAGCAAGTATTGCTACTATTGTTGCTCTAGGGGCTGATGAGGTTGTAATGGCAGAAAATTCTTTGTTTATGATACATAACGCTTGGGGTGGAACAATGGGTGAATCAAAAGATATGAGAAAGACTGCAGACACTCTTGATAAAATCACAGGTGAACTTACAGACATTTACATGAAAAAGACAGGATTATCTTATGATGCTCTTGCAGAGATGATGGATGAAGAAACTTGGTTAAATGCTGATGAAGCATACAAACTGAGATTCATTGACACTATCTCTGATTCTATTAAAGTGGCTGCAAAGTATGATGTTTCTAAATTTAAGAACATCACACAGGAAGAAATACAGAATAAATTAAGTATTAATATAAATAATAAAAAAATGACTAACGAGTTAAAAGAATGGTTCAATAGCAAAGTTGAAGAAATTGTTTCTACTGTAAAAGGTGAAGTAAAGGTTTCTGAAGATGTTGCTGAACAAGCAATGATAACTGTTAATCTAGGAGATAATGATGAAATTATGAATAAAATTTCTGAGTTTGAAACTGGTAACATTGAATTATCAAACAAAATTTCTTTGTTAGAGGAAGAATTAGTTTCTGCAAAAGGAACTAACGAAACTTTAACTGGAGAAGTAGAAGCGTTAAACGCTAAAATCAACAAAGCAGATGCTAAAGGTACAGAAATTGAAACTGATAGCGACCCTGTAGTAGTTGAAAACAAAAAAGAAGATGCTAATGCAGTTTTTTACAATGCAATGGCAGGAAGAATTAGAAATAAATTTAATAACTAAAAAAATAAAATAAAATGGCAAATGTAGCAAAAGACAGCATCTCAGCAACTTACGGAGGTGCGCAACTAAACGAAATATTTTATGAGCCAGTATTTAGAAGTGATGATATTATGCGTAACTATAGAGTTATTCCTAATGTAAAACACAAAATGAATGTTTACACTTCTGCTGCTCTAACAAACATAGTACAGGAATACACAGCGTGTTCAGCAAGTAGTGGTTCAACTCAATTTGATATTGATGACAAGGTAATTACTGCAGGTAGAATGAGGGTTGCTCTTGAGCAATGTACTGATGAGTTTTTCGGAACTTATATTGAAGAAATGTACAGAAGTGGTGCGGATGTAATGAATGTTGAGGGGACTCAATTAGGAGATGCAATCGTAAACAGAGCAGTAAAAGGTATCGGTTCTGATGTGGTAAGATTAGCATGGGGTGGAGATAATTCTACTGCAAACTATAAAGGAGTAACTGGATGGATGAAATTAATGGGAGATGATTCAACTGTTGACGGTGCAAAAAGCACTTTTACTGGTGTTAATCCAGCAGCACCAACAGCAGCAGAGGCGATTGGTTTAATTAGAAAGGCGTATGACGCAGCACCAGCAGCACTTCAACAAGTTTCTGCTTCTGAAAAGAAAATATTTGTAACTCCTAAAATGTTTAACGCTTATTTAGCAAACTTAGAAGGTTCTTCTGCTGACTTAGCAATCGTTAATACTGTAGAGGGATATACAAGAGTATCTTTTAGGGGTGTTCAGATAGTTCCTATGTATGAGTGGGACACTATTTTATCAGACTTAAACCCAGCAATCATGAAGTCTGGTACTCATGAGGCTACAGAAGGTTTATGTTACTGTGCAGTAGAGAACTTAATTATCGGTACTGATGTAACTGACCCAGAAGGTTCTTTCAAGGTATTCTATGATGACTTAGAAGAAAAAATGTTCTTCAGAGGTTACTTCAAGTTAGGTGTACAATTCTTGTACTCTTCACTTGTTCAATGGGGACTTTTAAAGTAAAATAATGTAATGACAGAGGGGAGGTTAGTCCTCCTCTCTTACTTACTTCTAATAACTAATAAAATAATAATAAAATGGCAATAGATAAAGGTATAGGCGTTGAGTGTAGTAATTTACAATCAACTGGCGGTATCACTCAAATACTATTAAGGTCGTGGTTAACTCCAGATGCGATTGTTTATGGCAATGCAGCAGGAGAGCATGATATAGACAGTATCCTTTCAGGTGGTGCTGCGGCATGGTTTGTTTTTGAGAATAAAAATGAAACAGGTGCATTAACAATAAACGCAACAAAAGAAAATGGTTCAACTGCTTTTGAGTGTACGCTATCGTTTATGATACCACAGATTAACAGTGATAGATTTGCTGAGATTCAAGCAATGCTAGATACTTGTATGATGGGTGCAGTAAAAGATACTAATGGTACATGGTGGGTAATTGGTGCTAGTGAAAAGTATGCTAATGAAGATGTGGCTGCAAAAAGTCAAACTTTCTTGAACTTTACTTCTGCGGAAGGAGGTACAGGTGCGGCTTATTCTGATGAAAGCGGAATGACAATTACTTTAACTGCAAGACAGTTTGAGTTACCTAGAAAGTATATAGGTACTGTTACTGTAGACACTTCAGCATTAACAGCAACTACAGCAGCATAATAATTAAAGATATAGAAATAGGTTGGACTTTGTTCGTAAAAAGTTTAACAACATTTCCCTATTAATATCTTTTTTATAATATGTGTGATTGTAATGATAAAAAAGTTGTAGATTTATCACACTTAAAAATATATACAATTATGGCAGAATATAAAGCAAAATTATCATCAGGAACTACTTACAAAGATGGTTTTAAAATTAAATGGGCAATAGCAACTCAAGAGGAGTTAGCGTATGCTTATGAAGATTTAGGGATGACTACATTAGTAGAAAAATTATCAACTACAAAAACTAAAGATGAGCCAAAGAAAACAACCAAAAATAAAAAGTCAGGTAAAGAATCTTCAGACTCAAAAGAGTAATACTTTTGAATTTGGGGTTTTTAACTTATCTATCCCTCAGCACATTGAAGAGCCACAAGATTTGGCAAAGGTAAGGACAAAATTTATACCATTCGGGACTAACAATTTATTTCCTCAGTATTTAGCAGAGTTAAAAAGAAAGAGTAGTACGCATAGAAGCGTACTTGCTCAAAAAACTATTTTCACAAGTGGGGCTAAATTCGTTACTAACAATGAAGATTTAAAAGATTACATTAAAGATGTTAATGCTGATGGAGAAACATTAAGAGATGTATTCAAGAAATTGGCAGATGATTACTATTCGTTTGGTAACGCTTACTTAGAGGGCGTGTTATATGATGGTGGATTAAATCTATATCACATAGATGCAACTACTGTTAGGGTTTCTAAAAACAAAAAAGACGTATATGTACACCCTGATTGGGCTAAGTATAATACTATGAAAGACAAACTATCTGTAATCCCTCTTTACCCTAGAGTTAGAGGTAGTAGATTTGTTCTTCAATTCAAAGATTACGAACCTACATTCCAATTCTATGGTTTACCAGATTATGTTGCTGCATTAGAGCACATTGCAGTTGATTATGAAATTGGGAAATGGAATCACACAAAATTTAAAAATGGCTTCCAACCTTCAGCAATCGTTGAGATTAATGGAGATATGGGGGAGGAAGAAGCAAAGAAGTTAGTTAGAGAGGCGCAAAAGAAATTTGTTGGAGATGGGAACAATGGTAAAATCATGTTCATTGTTAAGAATGGAGATAGTTCTCAGGCTAATGTACAAATCATAAAAGACGACCAAGAGGGTAGTTGGATAGATTTGCAACGTATAACCGACCAAAATATTGTAACTGCACATAGATGGCAGCCATCATTAAGTGGATTGGTTAGTTCAGGGAAGATGAATAATACTGGTAGTGAAATTAGAATTGCTTATGATTTAGCAATGACTACTGTAATTAAAGATACTTCTGATATGCTATTAAATGGCATTAAAACTGTATTATTTAAAGAATTAGGATTTTTACCTCAAGATTTAGTAATTCATTATGAGCCGCCAATTAGTTTCGCTACTCAGATTGACCCATCAAAGATTCTTACGATTAACGAACAAAGAAGGTTATTAGATGAAGATTTACCAATGCTTGAGGAGGGGGATATGTTCTTGACTGATAGAGAGCAAATTATTGTTACTAGAGATGATGATGCTGATGGTATTGGAGATGATGATGCAGGGGATTTAAGTGTAACCGAAAAAAATGAACAATAACTATGGCAAATGTAAATCAATATATACCTTTAGTAACAGCAGCAGAAGTTATAAGCAATAGTTTTACTAATGCAAATACAGACACTGCTTTAATATCTAATAACACCATATTACTTTCTGAGTTAGCACATTTAAAATCTGCTATTGGGAAGAAGTTTTATGAAGAATTAAAAACTCAACACAATAATGGCACTTTAACTACAGCAAACCAGACCTTGATGGATGATTTTCTTGTTAGATGTCTTTGTTGGTTTGTTAGATTTGAGGTTATAAATGAAGTTCAGAGTAATAGTAGTAGTATGGGGATAGTTCATAACATTGATGAGTTTGCTACTATTATTGACCCTGCTGAATTAAATGCTTATAAGCAAGATACTTATAGAAAGTCTGAGATATACTTAAAAGATATGTTAGATTTCATGAATGATGACGACCAAAGTGGAGATTACCCAACTTATGAGTCAAACAAGCCTTGTAATGGGGATACTTATAAGAATCATGGAATAATAATGTATAATAGTATATATTCAAGACCTACAAGAAATTATAATAGTTGGAAGGATTTTTGTCCTTGTGATGATTGTTAAAATAAATATATAAATGGCTTCAAACGAACATAAAAATTTAACTGATATAAATAGACATAATCCTATGGGATTGGAAAATGCTATTAATGATACTGTTTTAAGCAAAACTTCTGGTACTTCTGAAACTGGAACTGATGGTACTTTAGAGTGGAAGGGGAAGTCCTACATGGGTGTTACTAACTATAAGATGCAGGGATATACTACAGGTGCTACTAATTACTATTATGGAGAAGATATAGCAGATACTAAGTCACCCTATGAGATGGCTGTTGATTATGGAAATAGTGCTGTTGCTTCAGGTAGTTTAACTGTTACAAAAATGTTTAGAATAGGGCAAGGGATTGTTATTCCAGAAATTGCTAATGTTACATCTATTAAAGGTTTTATTACGAGTAATGGTGGGTATGTTGTTACTGTGGCTATATGTAAGGTTACTCCAGCAGTAGGGGTTACTACTGCTCTTGTCCCTGTTGTTATTGATGAAATAGCAGTAACAGGTCTTTCTAGCAATGATAAGGTGGTAGCCATAAGCGAAACAACTATAACAACATCAGCATTAGCAGCAGGGGATATTATATTTCCAATGATTAAAGAAGCAACAGCAGGTTCTTCAATTTATATGAATTTAACAATACAAACAACTACTTTCTAATGACAACAAAAGGAGAGATAATAGCAATGAAGAAAGACATAACCACAATGAACGATAAGATAGATAAGATAGATGGCAAGTTAGATATGCTTACAGATAAGTTGTTAAATCCTGATAGTGGAGTTACAGCAAGAGTAAACAGAAATACATCTATGAGAAAGGTTTTAGTGAAGGCAATGTGGATGATTTATGCTATAACTTTAGGGGCATTAATAAAACTTTTTACAGAATAAAAATAAAATAATAACAATTTAAAATAAAATAAAATGAGTACGTTTGATACAGATAATACATTACTATTTGAGATGCTAGGCAAGGGTGGTGGTACAGAGGTTTTCACTACAGCAGCACAAACAGGGAAGGATTGGTACTGTGTATATTTTCCAGTTACCTCAGTAATTGCTACTATTGCAGGTGATGCTACTAACATTACTGCTCTTAATACAAAGACTATGAGTGCAGGGACAACATTGTTTCTTCGTACAACTGCTATCACTTTAACGAGTGGTATTGGTATTGGATATAGAGAGCATGATGGTAATGCATCTGCATAGTAATAATAATAATATATAAATAATATATGTTAAGTTTAAAACAATCTTTAGGTTTAGGCAATATAGGTGGATGGACACCTAATGCTGAATCAAGTTTAGTGGCTTGGTTTGAGAATAAAACAAATGTTACCTTTCAGGATGCACCAAATGCGGATAGGGTTCATTATTGGTTATCCTCCCATACTACTAACATACTTATTTCTGGAAGTATTGCAGAATCACCTACATACGACCCACCAAGTGGTTTGCTGAGATTTGACCCTTCTGCAACTCAACATATGTCTGGAAGTCAAATATCTTTAACAGGTGATTTTACTATTGGAATAAGGTTAAATGTAGCCAATACAGGTGGGGTTGTTCTAGGTGATAATACAGAAGATGGTGAATTTTTTAAAATATTTTCTACTACTAAGTTAAGGGTAAAGATTGATGATGCAACAGCAGTAGATTTAGAATTGGATAGTGGAGTTTGGGGTAATGGTTATATGGTTGTAACAAGAGAGAGTAATGTTTTAATACTTCATTGGAATGGGGTTAAACAAACTACAGCAACACCTACATTAGCAGGAACAGCAGACATAGATTCACTAGGTGTTAGAAAAACTGATACGAACCCTTTTGATGGTGCAATAGGTGAAGTACAAGTATTCAGTAGTGCAAGTGACGCTTTAACAAAGAATATTAATCTTAGATTAGCAAGTATCGCATAAAAAAATAAAATATGGCAACAACAATAACAGCAGTAGATTTATCGGTAAGTATAACAGAAACTTATTCGCTTAATAATATCCAATATGGTAATACATCAACTAAATCCTTTGGAGATAACAGTAAAGTAGAGCAGAGAATTATGGAAATCCCTACTAAAGGCGGAGGAGAAGGGACTTCGTGGACAGGTATTCTTGATTTAGATACTGCCGATTCAGCAGGACATATTATAAAAGCAGACTTTAAATACTTCAGAGTGACTAACCTTGACGATACAGAAAACTTCAATTTAAGACTTTATAATGGTGTAGATTATTTAATATTATCTATACTTCCTTCAGCAAGTTTTGTATTGATGGATGCTAGTGTTGATGCAACCACTACAGATATTGGGGTAACTTTTGCTGATATTACTAAAATACAGGGTCAGTCAGATTCTGCAAGTGCAGGTGTGGAAATAGAGTTTGTGGCGGTTACAGTTTAATAAATACTAAAAAAAAATAAAATATGGCAACAACAGTAACACCAACAATACTTTCAGTATCAATAACAGAAAGTTATATTCTTAACGGAGTTGAGTATGGGGGGACAAAAACCAAAACATATACCTCTTCAGGTAAGGTTCTTCAAAGAATAATGGTTGCAAAAACAGACGACCCTGCTATAATAAATTTCGGTGCTGATGACAAACTAGGTCAGGTAATTGCTGCTGATTTTCAATATTTTAGAGTAACCAACCTTGATGATACTAATTTTATCACTCTTACGTTATATAATGGTGCAGATTCATTTTTCTACAAATTAAAGGCTGGTGATACTTTATTGTTAATGGATAACGAAATGGATGCTATTGCTTCTAGTTCGTCATTTGGTGCTTTTGCAGACATAACACAAATAGCAGCAGATGCAAATGATGAAGAATGTGCTGTTGAATTTTTTGCAGTAACAACATAGTAATGGCTAGAAAGAAAACATCAATTGTTGAATTTAGAGGGAATGGTAAGAAGAAACGTAAGGGGGTTCATTCTAAAAATGCTTCTAAAGGTCAGAACTCTTATAAAAAAAAATATAGAGGTCAGGGAAGATAAAAAATTAAGATATGCCTTGTTTGGAATGTGAAAATGAAATGTGGAGATTTGGTGAAACTGGCAAATGTCAGTACGCTACCAAGTCAGAATGTGAAAAGGATAATGAAGATTATACTTATTCTGAAGATAAGATTAAAGAAGATTTTGAAAGGTACTTTAAAGAAATTATCACTAAACTCACTTCTGAAAAATAATATGAAACTCAAATACTTTAAAAAATCAGAGTTCACTTGTAAGTGTGGGTGTGGTGAAACTGTCGTCAGTGATGAGTTAATGTGGATGTTAGAAAGGGCTAGAGAATTTGCAAGAATGCCATTTAAAATAAATAGTGGATATAGGTGCGAGAACCATCCTGAAACTAAAAAGAATCCAACCTCATCCCATACAAAGGGGTTGGCTGTAGATATTAAATGTACAGATAGTAAAAGTAGAGCAATTATTATTGATGCTCTAGGCTATGTGGGGTTTAAAAGATTCGGTATAGCAAAATCTTTTATTCATACTGATATAGATAATAAAAAATCAAATCCTGTGATTTGGTTGTATTAATTAATAATTAAAAATAAAAAAAATGACAAAAACAATATTAACAACAGTAATAGCATTATTTTGTTTAAGTGCTTCAGCACAATTCAGAGTAATGAGTAGCGTAAATACATCAGGTGAAGGCTCTATGTTAAGTGTAGATAGTATCACTAATAACTTAGGGGTTGGCTACCAAGTAAATGATGATGTAATGGTAGGCTTTCAAAAGAATGGTGAAGACTATGATTTTATAGGCAGATACAGCCTTAATGAGAATATGTATCTGTCAGTTCAAGCACCAACAGAAAATGCAGTAGACAATATGACGTTAGGTATTGGGGCTTCTATCAATGTTTGGGAAGAACTTTATATAGAACCAAATTACACAACAACAGATGGTGAGGGCTCTTTTAATGTAGGGCTATCATATAAACTTTAATAATAACTTAAAAAAAATACATATTATGGAAATTTTAAAAAAGATGTTTAATTCAAAAAAATTCTGGTACACAGTTAGTGCTGTATTCGTACCATTTGTAGCAGTTAAATTAGGACTTACTGAAGGTGAAGTTGAGAAAGTTTATTACGCTATTCTTACTTTAATCTTAGGTCAGGGAATTGCAGACATTAAAAAATAATGTTTCAGAAATGGATAGGTGGTGCGCTGCTAAAGGGTGGTGTTAAGCCAATAACAGAATTACTGAAAGCAGTAAAACAACTTTTTACAGACACTAAAGGGAAGTGGAGTAGTAAAAGAACCATTAGTGGAGTTATAGTAGTTGCTGCAAGTTTATATATTGAAAAGAATGGAATTGACACTAACGCTTTAATTTTGACAGGCTTAGGTGTTCTTCCTTTGTGTTTTTCAGTATTTGAGAAAAATAATTATAATTGTACTGATAATTGTAAAAAATAATTATCTTTGTAATTAACTTAGGTAGGGTTGTGCCTATCTTGGTTTTCATTGTTTATAGTTTTCAAGAGTGAGGTGTTCAAAAACATCTCACTTTTGTATTTTAAAGGCTTTATTTTTTGTATAATTGCATAACAACCAACACTTAAAATAATGAAAGCATATGGCAAAAGAATAAGGCTGTCTGAGGAAGAAGTTGAGATGGTTTATGAAAACAGAGCAGAAAACACAACAAACATTAATGGGAACACAGCACTAGACATACACCTTACAGAAAGAGGTATAGATAAGAGTGATGTTGTAAGTGTCAAACATTGGCAATCTGCAAGTGGTGAATATAGATTTAGTATTGTAACTAAAGAAGATATAACTACCAATGAAAATGATATGCTAGATAAGATTAGCGACTTCATTGAAAATCACTCACCTTACTATCCATCAGTAAAAAGAAAAAATAAAGACGCAAACCATCTTCTAGTGATAAATCCAGCAGACATACATATAGGTAAATATGCTAATGGAATTGAAACAGGTGATGGTTATGATGTTGAAATTGCTTGTATGCGTGTTTTAGAGGGGTTAGAAGGACTTATGGATAAGGCAGAAGGGTTTGACGTAGAGAGAGTTTTATTTTGTGTAGGTAATGATATTTTACATATAGATAATGTTTACAATCAAACTACAGCAGGTACAAGGCAGGATGTAGATGGTAAGTGGTGGGAACATTTTGAAGTTGCATTAGCACTGTATGTTAAGTGTATAGAGGTGTTAAGAGAGATAGCCCCTGTTGATGTGATTCACTCAATGAGTAACCACGATTATCAAAGTGGATTTCATTTGGCACACGCATTAAAGAGTTGGTTTAGGCATGATAAAGATATTACTTTTGATATATCAGTAGCACATAGAAAGTATTATCAGTATGGTAAGAATTTGATAGGATTAGAACATGGTGATGGGGCTAAGATGGATAATTTACCTTTATTAATGGCTCAGGAGAAGCCTGAAATGTGGAGTGAAACTAAATATAGATACTGGTATTTACATCACTTACACCACAAAGTTAAGCATAAATGGAGAGATGCTAAAGATTTTATAGGGGTTACTGTAGAATATATGCGTAGTCCATCAGGGACTGATAGTTGGCACTCAAGAAAAGGATTTACAGGAGTTCCTAAAGCAGTTGAAGGATTTTTGCACGAAAAAACAAGTGGGCAAGTGGCTCGTTTAGTACATTATTTCTAAAATATCACATAAATTTCATACAATTTACTTCTAGTAGGTAAACATTTATCTAAAAATTGTTAAAAAAGTTTGGTAGGTAATTCCAATTTTATATCTTTGCTTCAACTAATAACTAAACTATATAATATGGAAACACTAATCGCAGTACCTACAATCATAATACTTATGATTATCTACATTATCCAACAAGACAAAATTACTAACTAAAACTATAAAACTATGGGAAAAATGAAAGAACAATTTATGAGAGAAAGAGAAGAAACAATTAACAAAATGCACGAAATTGCACAAAATCCGAGTATTAATCAATTAAATAACAATAAAATGACAAAAAAAACAATGCAGGAAAAACTAAGAAAACAACCTGAACCAATCGTAGAAACAAGAAAAGAAGCACTTAGAAGGCTTTACAAAGAAAATGGTTTAGTAGAAGAAGATATTTACAAAGACAAGAGAGGGTTTGTAATTATCACAAGAACAGGAATTGATAAGATTGTATCAAGAAACAATATTACAGTTGCTTATGAGGTAATTAATATGGATGTAGAAAAAAGCATTTGCGTATTAAGAGCAGCAGCAACAATGAAAGTTGGCAATGAAGTTAAGAACGCTATGAGTTTTGGTGAAGCGTCTGATGCTAATCTAATGGGAGGTGGCAAGAAGTTTCCAGTTTCTATGGCAGAAAAGAGAGCAATGTCAAGAGTTGTACTAAAGATTGCAGGATTCTATGAGCAAGGGGTATTTGGTCAAGATGAGATTGTAGATTAAATGAATGATGAATGGTTAGATAATATTCTTGATGGTGAGCCTAGTGGTATAACTGATACCCAATGGCTTATCATTGAGTCTAACATTCAATACACAACACTTGAAGAAAGCACTAAATCTGATATTTTAAGTAGGATAAATGATTTAACAGAACTAGAAGCACAAGAAATAATAACTATAATAAATGAAAACAGATATGAAACAGACCCAAGAAAACAATGGAAAAGGATGTTCAAAGATGGAGTGTTTGGAAATAGAGATATTTGAACACTTTAAAAAAGTTTACTCTTACGTTGTTTGGAATAAAAAACACGTATTAGGGGAAATTGTGGAGGATAATATAATTCAACTATTAACAAAGAGTCAATTAGTGGACTTTTATTATTCTGGTAAAAACAAATTCAAGGTAGAGAAATGGAAGGTAGAAACATACTTATCTAAAAATGACAAATAAATACTCACTAGAAAAAATAAGAAAATCAAGAAACGAATTTGAGGCTTTGTTAAGGATATACGGAGTGTCTAATTTAAGGCTATGTAAAATAATTGGAGTTAATTATGCTACAAGTAGAAAGTTTATAGAAAATCCAATCAGCATTAGATTCGTTCACGCTAAGAGATTAGCAGATTTTTTAGGATTAAATATTCAAGATATAGTTGATACAATAGTGTACGACTTAAATTAAAATTAAACAAATGAGAAGAAGAAGAATTAAGTTTAGCGATTATTACCACAACATAATAATTGAGCAATTGTCAAAAATATATAATGTAGATAAAGATGGAATATTCTTAGGAAGCAGGAAGAAAAACATTATATTCGCTAAGAGAATGTATATATTTGTTTTGAGAAATGTTTTTGATTTAACATTAGTAGAAATAGCAGAGGTTACTAATCTGCATCACGCATCTATAATACACCACACAAGAAAGTTTGAATTTTTTTACAACAATTATCCAGAGGATAATGCTGCCTTTAAAATGATTGAGGATAGAATTATTGAGGTGGAGGTTGATGAAGAAATATCAGAACTAGAAGCAAAAAAAGATAGAATAAAAGAATCACTAACTAAATTATACTTAATTAAAAAATCAAAAAATGACAGAAAAAAAAGAGAAAATTTACCTACCAAGTAGTATTAAAGAGATTACTACTAAATTTGGCAGCATGATTGTTGCTAACTTCAAGATGGATGAACTACAAGCAAACTCTAAGAACGGATGGGTTTCTATGGTTATTTCAGAAAGAAGAGAGCCATCAGAGAAGGGTGCAACACACTATGCTTATGTGAATGACTACCAACCACAAGAAAAGCAAGAAACTTATACAAAAAAATCCACAACAAAAGTTGATAATGACTTGCCTTTCTAATGATTAAGTGGAAGAATACAACTTACCCTAGCACTTTCATTGGATTGTCTGATGAACTTGCTAAGGTTAGAAGTATGTTCTCGGCAGAGGCTTACAATGAAAACACAGAAAAATACAGGGGGAAACAAGAACAGTCTATACAGCAATTAGGAATATTTGCAGAACTAATAGCCAGACATTTAATGGAGAACAATAAAGGCATTAAATATAAGGCAGCACCATTAATTGAAAGAAGTCCAGTAGTTGAAGCAGACATAACCATGATGGGTATTGGTTCAATGAATTATATTGATGTGAAGGGAGTAAGAAGTGGTGGAGATACGCTTAGAGTTAATTTTAAAGCCCATAACAACCCTAAAAAGAAAGTTACGCACTATTTGTTCGTACAGCCCTTGAATGCCTTATACGCAAGATTCTGTTGGGTCACACATGAAGATGTTACTAAGTGGGATTTAGTAATGTCAACTTATACTAAGTGCTATGAATTAAAAATACAAAAACACAACTAAACAATGAAACAACCAAACTACTATGCTATAATAAGTGCTGAGGTTAGATATGATAAAAACCTAACTGCGAATGCTAAGTTATTGTATGCAGAAATAACTGCCCTATGCAATATGAACGCTGAATGCTTTGCGTCTAACAAATACTTTGGAGATTTATATGGTAAAGAAAAAGGCACTATTTCTGGATGGATAAGTCAATTAGTTAAGTATGGGTACATTAAGATTAGATATACATACAAGGAGGGTACACGAGAAATATCACATAGGTATATTAAAATAATCAATGGGGGTATGTTAAAAATATCGAAAACCCTATGCGATAAAAATCGAAAGAGTAATACTATAAGTATTAATACTAATCTTACAGATAGTAATAATAAAGGGCGTTTTAAAAAACCAACTATTAATGAGATTGATAATTATTGTAAAGAAAGAAACAATAATATAGATGCAGAAACTTTTTATGATTTTTATGAAAGTAAAAATTGGAAAATTGGAAAGTCGTCTATGAAGAATTGGAAAGCCTGTGTTAGGACTTGGGAGAAAAGACAAAGCAAAACTAAAGGAATGACAAAAATACATATGCACCTACAAAAAAATATTAACGTAAAAGAAAAACTAAAACAACAATTTAAACAATGAAACAAATAAAGGCAATGACAAAAGAAGAACTACTTATGGGTTCTGTAGATTTAATAAGTAAAACCTATATTGAGTTAGGGCAAAACAATGTTGAGGAGGACACAATAATGATTATGTCACAAAGTTTAGCAGATGATTTAGCAAAAACTTATAAGAATTTTTATTTTGAAGATGCTCAGAAAGCATTTAATCTAGGGGTAAGAAGTCCTATTAATGGGGATTTTATTCACCTTACTGTCCCAACGTATATGAAGTGGTTAAGGAAACATAAGGATTTAATATGGGATGCAAGGTCAAAATTTGACATGGGACAAGACCCTAAATCATTACCTTATTACAGACCAGAACCAAAACTTTTAAAATAATAGTATAAAATTGAAATATTTTTATATATTTGCATATCACATAATTAAAAATGGAAGAAAATAAAAAAACATATAAGTCAATTAAGTCGGTATTAAAGTTCCATATCAAAAAGAAAGTGAAGAGTCTTTGGACTTGGAAAAACGATAAAGATGAAGGCGAGAACTTTACTTGTATCTATGAAAATTATAGTGGTGATGACAGGATATATACGAGTGAACAGTTGTTAAAATTATTAAGCAAATAGAAAATGGCTAAAGGAATTATTATATATTTATCTTTTTTATGTTTTGGATTAATTGTTCTTTGTTTTGTACAAAGAATCATAATAAGAAAAACATTTGAGAAAAACAATATAGAGGACAACTTAAAGAAATACAATTTAGAGAATGGGAACAGAATTCAATAAATATTATTGGGAGAAAGGGAGAAATGGATATACTCCAACTAATACTTGGGAGAGTCAGAGTAAGATAAATCCTAAAATGCTTTTGAGTAAAGAGGAGTTAATGGGAGATGACAAAAAAATATCACTAAAGTTTGATTGGCATTTAGATAAAGTAGCAAATAAAATTATTAATCTACTAAAAGAAAAAAATGCAGCGTATGGTAATACTGCTTTAAATCCACCAAATATTTTTAGTAAACTTAATTCAGGTGAGGCTATTTGTGCCAGATTAGATGATAAGTTATCTAGGATAAAGAATAGAGGGATTAATGATAAAACAGAAGATACTGTTGATGATTTAATAGGGTATTTATTATTGTTAAAGATGTCAATGGAAGAATGAAAAAACCAATCTTTAGAGTATTTATATCTTATGAGATTAAGAATAATAAAAAGATAACTAGGAAAGTTAATAAAGGAATCTTAGACACCTTTGTGTTAACGTCAGATATAAATAAAATAAAGAAAGACCAAGAATTGATAGATAGAATTTGCTATATAAATAAAAAGAATCCAAACCGAGTAGATGTTACTATTACTAATATTGATGTTGAAAATCAATATGGGGAAACTACCGATAGGTTTGATGATGAAGATTAAACTATGCCAAAGATTAGAAAAATAAAATTAGAAGATAGAAAAGACTTAAGAGGTGGTGGATATTCCAGAAGAAAGTTTACTGTTGAAGAAGCAGATGCAATCAGAAAAGAATACAGAACCTCAACACAGAAGATAACTATCTCATCTCTTGCTAGGAAGTATAGCGTATCTCAACCTTTAATGTATCAACTCATCAAGGGGACTACCTATACTGATGGGGGCATAGGGGGTATAGGGGGTATAGGGGGTAGGCATAGGGGGGCATAGGGGTATGGCTATGAAGAAAGAAGCATTAGTCCAATCATCCTTCTGCACATACATGAAACTATCATATCCTGATGTAAGATACTGTGCTAGTCTAGGTGGCATCAGAACATCTATGAAACAGGCTATCCTTGCTAAGAAAACTGGCTATGTTAAAGGCTTTCCTGATATGCAAATCCTAAAAGTCAACAAAGAATACGCTGGACTATTCCTAGAAATCAAAGCAGACAAAACCTGTTACCCATCTAAAGAACAAAAAGAATGGGTGGCATATCTTAATGAGGCTGGTTACTATGCAAAAGTAGTGAAGGGTCTTGATGAGTGTATGGATATTCTTGATTGGTATATGAAAATTCCTTAAAACTTTTCTTGAAACTGTTTCTGTTTTGAAACTGCTGTGAAACTGCTGTTGAAACTGCTGGACTTGCTCTATGTGCGTGTATGCGTGTGTATGTGCGTTCTATATACTGTAAGTTCTTAATTATCAGTTATTTAGAATGAATATAAATTAGCCTTTTTACTAATCTTTTTCAACATTTCGTTTGGTAATGTGTAAAAGGTTTGTATCTTTGTCAAGAATTTAAACGGCATAAGCCACAAAACAAAAATTTTAAACAATGGAAAAATTAAATATCAAAGCAGGGAAACAGTACAAGATGATAAACAAACAAACAGGCAAAGAAAACATTTTGAACGCTCAAGAAGTCGCAAACTTTGTATTCCGTAACAGTTATGACAATTATAAGATAGAAGAAATTAGGGGCGGAATGATTGACAAAATACCTTCTTTATTCCTTTACGTGCTTCTGTTTGCCTTAACTATCGCAAGCATATGCCTGCACATACAATTAAACTATTAATAACTTAAAACACTTTAAAACAATGGACACACACACACAACAAGACAAAAACAATCCTATCAACTGGAATGGAGAGAACAAAAAATGTTCAGAATGTTCTGAAGAACTAACTATGAATGATTATTCTGATATTTGTAACGAATGCTTCAACAAAGAAGAAGAAGAAGAAGAAGAAACAAAAACAAATGTTTTGTTATATT
>Ga0209337_1000477_pt1 | contig 32292 bp, 50 predicted proteins | sample LinPmetageLP53_FD_184044 | JGI IMG/M metagenome (GOLD analysis project Ga0209337, IMG submission 184044) | Marine viral communities from the Pacific Ocean - LP-53 (SPAdes) (version 2) | ecosystem: Environmental > Aquatic > Marine > Oceanic | place: Pacific Ocean | collected 2010-02-08
CATTGCAAAATCAGGATCAGATTTAGTTATAATTTTTGGTAATTTTCCTAATATAGTGTCTCTTAAATCCAGAGGCAAATCGTCTATTGACATATCTGGAGTAAGTATTCCTGTGCCTTTGTTTTCTTTTATTGCCATTACTTAAATATACTCCCATAAATGTTAGCACCTTGCATACCCATACCAAGTAATTGACTTAGGAATGGTGCAGGTCTTTGACCTGGAGTCTGACCAACTGATGTTGTTTTCTGTCCAAATGGTGCACCTCTAATTATATCGGATACAAATCCAAGTTGTTGTTTTGGATAATCTCTTTCTTGTAAGAAATCAGTATAAGCAATATCCATAGCGGATTGACCTTGACCTCTTTGTAATCCACCGATACCTTGAAGTAAACCTATGTCTGTTTGCTCACCAAGTTGCCCCCTCGTACCAATACGACTCATAGCTTCTGCTGAAGTACCTTGTTGTTTTCTATCTTGTTGTGATGCTTTTAGTGCAGTGTCATATGCAGATGCTTGTGCCTTGGTATATAAATCACCAAGACCTGATTGTAAATTCTTTTGTCTCTCTGCTTCTAATACTGCAAAACGTGTGTTATCTAATCCGCCTGCACCTACAGCTTTCGCTGCAATGTTTTGTTGTTCTATTAAAGATTGATCTTTTAATTTACCTGCTGCTACGTCTGCAACCTTAGTCATATAATCTGTCATGTACGGATCAACTGAACCCAATGCTGGAGCACCTGATGCTGTAGCTGCGGTATAAGCTTGATCTTGTTTTAAACCAGCAATACCCTGCATCTCTCTTGCTTTTTGAAATGCACTTAATTCATCTTGACTAAACCCTGCAAGTCTTGGGCCTGTATATGGTACAAATCCTTCTTTAGCTACATCCATAGATGAACCTATTATTTGTGCTGTTGGTTCTGCTATATATTTTGGTATTTCAGTAGTACTTATATTAGTTGTCTCTACTGGTGGTGGATTGCTAGATCCAAATAAAAAATCAAATATTGCCATTATGCTACTCCGCTGTAAATTACGTTACCATCTTCATCAAAAAATTCATTATCGCCTTCTCCTAGAAAATCTTTTCTTCTTTTTATATACTGTGCAAAAGGCTCAAATTGATTAGAACCACCTTGTGTTGCATACTTCATTACATCTTCCACAGTACTTGGTGATGTAGTAAATCTTCTTCCTACAGGAACTTCTTTACCCTCAAACATCATAGTGCCTGGTATATCAAATTGTCCTGCATATTCGTTTTGATCTGGTGTTTCTGTGGCAGTTTCTTCTTGTGTTGTTGCTGCGGCTGTGCCTTGACCTGTATTAGGTTTGTTGTCACCTCTGTCTTGTTCTAATAATTTTCTACCTTCTTCAATCGCTTGTGTATTTCCTCTAGTAAAATCTATCTTACCTTGTGCTTGTAATTCTGCTAAGTTTTTAAAATCACCTGCAGTTTTTGGTTTCTTACCTTCTTTAAAATTACCCTTATTATCAAAGTAATAATTCTTCGGATCAAATGATTTATCAAAACTATCTGTTCCTGTATATCTTTTAATTAAAGATTCAACTTTATCTGATGCCGTACCTTCCAATCCACCTATAGAATCTCCTGCTGCAGTTTTTTCACCTGAACCTAAAGCGTTATCTAGTTCATCTTTGTATTTATCAAAATAGTAATTAGCTCTTGTTGGATTTTCTTTTAATGATCTTAATACAGCGCCAAGACCCGTACCTACATCTGATGGATCTGAACTAAATAAATTTTCAACTGATTGTCTTTCTCTTGCATCTAAAAATTCTGCTAAAGCGTCTGCCCCTTTTAATGCTAAGAACGGAAGATCTCCCATCTTATCACCTGCTGCTTTCATAAGGTCTACTATACTAGTGCCACCTGATTGTATACCCATCTTAGCTGCTGCCAATGCTTCTAATTCTTTTTGTTTTTGATCAGTAACTTTAGTAAAAGTTCCAGGCTTATCAGCTTGTCCTGGAGCTGGTACAAAATCGCTTCCTGTAAAAACTGTGCCACCGTCACTTCCACCTACTGCCATACCACCTTGACCACCACCAGCACCAAATTGATTTCCAGATTGACCACCTCCGTATACGCCGTAGTCTTCTGAACTTTCTTGTCCACCAAAGCCACCACCAATACTACCTCCAGTATCTTGTGTACTACCACCACCAATGCCTCCACCTGGTGTAGAAAAGAAATCATCTAAACTTGCTATGCCTCCAGGCCCTTCATTTGGTTTGCCTTCCATTGAGCCATGTATGTTTGCTTTAACTAGTAAATCTTTTTCTTCATCTGTAATGTAAGCCAGTTCTGTAGGTATTGAGTCTGCATGAGATTGAGCACGTAATGGTACATCAACTGTTGGTTGCTCACCTAAGAAATTTATTTTGCCCCCCTGTACCGAAGCTTTATCTAAGTTAGCTATATCCATCATAGTCAAACCTTTTGTAGGCCCGTCTTTTTTCATATTTGCTTGTGTCATACCTTGTATGTCTTCCATGGAAAAACCTTGTTCTAATAGCCTTAGTATGGTTCTAAAGTCAGAAGCATCTAGCTTTACTTCTTCCATGTTTCTCATGGCATCCTTCATAAACCCAGGCATTTCTTTATCTTCTTCAGGTAATTTGTACATACCTTGAGTGTTCTTGTTTACTAATTTATTAAGCAATGCTGCTGCTCCTCTTGGGGCTTCTTGATTCCTCATTATAATATCTCCAGAGCTTACGGGGCCTGCTAATTTATCCATACCTATAGCCATATCTGATATTATACTCCATTTTTATGCGAATGTAAAGGGGGCAACTAGGCTCCTTTTATGCTATCGCTTATTTCCATGACAGAAACCAAGACATTTGCTGGTTGCACCGAGGTATCTATCTTTAATATGTCAGCTGATTCTAAAACAATCGGCCCAACGCTTGTGGCATCGACTGTCTTTTTAGTTGCAAAATCACTGGATGTAAAATGATTTATGGTGTGTGTTGCACTAGCACTTGAGTCTGTTACTTTGACATCTACTGTGCCACCGCCACCTGTTGTATTATGAATTGTAAATGTTTTTACTATTGCAGTAAACTGTATTAAAGTTGTTGAAGTCGGACAGGTGTATATCGTTTGATCAGACCCTGTTGTAGTTACAGACTTTGCTACATTTTTGTATTGAATAGCCATTAATTTAGAAACCAATTCATTGATCGTTGTTGATCTTGATCAGCAATCTTCACAGGCACCTCACCCTCTGAAGCATCACGTAATCGTAGAATATTAACCAAAGCATCATATGTTCTAGCGAATACAGAATTATTATTTCTTTCTGCGTATGATAACTCTGGGTATACTCCCTTACTAAACAAACTCATTATCTTGTTCCGTCTCCTTGTCCTTCAGCTCTCCAAGTTCCTAATCTCCAAGATGTATCTGATGCATCTGAAAAGTATTTAACTTGAAATGATCTGCCTCTGGCACGTAGATTTAATTTAGTTGTTGAAGATGTTAATGTAAAAGGCCCTTTAGTTGTTTCAGTTCCGTTAGGATATCTCTTTGATTTCATCTGAAATTTTATTTGAGAACCTGAAAAGAATTTAGTATCGGGTATAATTCTACTCATGAATATTAAGTTATCGCCATTCTCATCACCACTAAAGAATCCAGTTTCAACTGAAGCTGCTAGTGCAGATGTATTGTCATTGACTCCATTCTCATGTTCAAATACATTACCCGAAGAATCGGTAGCTAATGGAAACTCTTCTATATCAGAATCCGACCAAGCCGTTCTGACTAAAGAACCAATAGCCCATGTGTTATCTACATAATTATAAATGACGTAGTTAGTTATTTCTGTTGTATCTCCTGATGGATAAAACCACCACACTTCTTGAAACTTAGTATTGACTGCGGCAAAAACTTTTTCTCTTTGTATGTTATTTATATTATCAAATACTGTAGTTCTTACAGGACATTCTAAAGTTTTAACTGCACCATCATAAACATAGAAGTTATCTAAACCCATCCAGTATGCTAAACCTTCAACCATGCCAGGAGCTTTAGGTGCTAAAGAACCTGATGCCTCACTGAGTTGTTGAAAAGAGAATGTAAATGGTGGGCCTATAAATTGCATACTATACAAATCTCTGTCAGTCCAAACATACATTTGACCACGACCTTTTGTTGCAGAAACTATCCTACTACCTGTTCCTAGTTTTTGTGAACCTGATGTGTTAGTTATATCAGCGTTCCATGTAGATAAACTTTCTTGTGAAGAGAAACGAATTGTTGTCTCATCAAAATCTGTAGACCCTTGTGGGTTACAACCAAATACACAAATGTGTCTATCTGGTGTGGATACTAATACTCTACCAGTTTTAGTTGGTATCTGTGAAGAGTCACCACTTAAAGTGTTAGTTACAAAGTGTGCTAAAGTTACACCTCTATAAGTAGAAGCGCCTGCCAAGAATGCACTAATGTCAAAGTAATATATTGTATCTGTACCATCTGCTGTAGAAGCTATTACATCTTCTCCAAAAGAATCGAATGACCATACTCTAGGTTCTAATACAATACCAGCTGCTATTGTTCTAGCTGTGCCCCATGTAGATAATGCATAAGTTCCTGCACCCCAACCAAATCCTGTTGTTGCATCTGATGGGCCGTTGTTAGTTAAGTAACGTACTCTTACTGTACCACCACCAGCTGTTGATCCTGATGAAGCTGTTCCTGATATACTACCTGTGCCCCCTGAGACTGCTGTAATGTTGTAACTGTTTGCTGTTAAAAATTCTACAAAGTATTCACCAGCTGTAATTGTAATTCCGTCTGTAGTTCCTGTGCCAATAGATTCTATGACAACTCTAGATTGTGGAGTTGTACTTGTGACACCATGATTGGCATCTGTTACTGTTACAGTACTACTACCTGCTGATCCTGTTGTAAATGGATTAGTAAGGCTTTCTTGGTCTGTTCTGAAGGGTGTGATATCATACACGGCATCACCAAACTCCATGAAGACGTGAGTACTTGTACCATAAAAATTAAATTTTTTACCAGTAGAATCACGATGATTAAATATAGATCTGCATACCCCAGATAATGTACTGGAACTAAAAGCTTCTCGTTTTTTCCAACCACCTATTTTTTCAGGAGCACCTTTTCTGAATCTTATCTTATCTGAATCAGTATATCTTAATCCTGCCTGATAATCTGTAATGTCTGTTACAACCCCTGCAGGAGCTGTTAATTTGACTAAGGGCATTGTTTTCCTTCGTTTAAATAAATTAGCTTCTTTAATTTACCACGTTTTATCTAAACATTCAAGGCTTAGTTATAGCAAAATTGTATGCTAAAGTTATTCTAGAGTCTTTTAATTTGTGCTGTTCTACAGCGTGATGGATATGACTCCTAAATATTAACAGTTTTCCTTCTATAGATTCATGAGTAATATGGGCATATGGATCTTCTTTGTTGTATTTTAATTCTACCATATCTTCTACAGGTGATTTAAACCACACCTTGCTACCACCTTTGGGTGATTTTAAAAAATATATAACAGACAATGCTGAACCTGTGTGCAAATGAAACTCTTGAAAATCTCCTTTATTGTATACATTAAACCAGCCATTTTCTGGTTTGACATTAGAACCAATATAATTGCTACCCATATATTCTCCCACTTTGTCAAATATCCATTTATGTAAACCAGCAAAAACTTTATCCTCAAGTAGATTATAATCTGTATGTATTGTGTTGTAAGTCTTATTGGCCAACCAACCTGTACCACCTGGTTTTGTTTTATTTTTTATTTCTAAACATCTTGTTACTAGTTTATCTTTTATATTTTTGTTGTTTTTATTAAACGAATATCCTATACCCGTAGCAAAAAATTTCTCTGTTATTACTTCCATTTAAGTCCTCCTACTGCAACTCGTTTACTTAGTGTAGATTGTAACCCTTCATGTTCTATATCAGCATCAAATAAAATCAGCTTACCTTTTTCAGGCTTTTCTGATATTGTCTTACCGTCTTTATAAAACAGTGTGTCACCGTCTGAATCATTTAAATATAATATAAAAGATCTATCTTCATGCTCTATGTGATTATGTGGGTCTTGATAACCTCCACTAAAATATTCTACTAAATGCATATGATAAAAGTCGTAGTCTTTATGCAATTCTAATTCTTTAATTAACTTTGAATGCAATGTAGGATATAAAACATTACCAGTTTGGTATCCATTTTGTGTTTTGTTTTTTGCATTCTTTATTTCTAATACTGGAGTTCTTGCTTTCCAATAGTCTAATAGATCTGACAACTCATTAATTAAATTGTCATTCTTTATATATATTACTTTAAACATTTTTAAAATATTGTGGTAATCCTAAGAATGGTCTTGTATCATAGATATAATTTTTATCATCAGTAAAGTGAAAAAATACTTGTGCACAATCATCTCCTTCAAAGGCATCTCTCCAATGTTCCAACTCACATCCTCTATACATTAACATATCTCCTGGATTTAAATTTACCTCTACTCCTTTTTTATTTGATTCCCCAGATGGTTCTAAATAAATGGGCCACGCATCTCCTCCTATGTTCATCGTTGTAGAAATTTTACACGATGGTCTATCTTTATGTCTTTTTAAAATATCTCCTTTTTTATATATTCTATAATATGTATAAGTAGAATGTAAATTTAATTTACTTTCTTTTTCTAGTATAGGTCTTATGTCTCTTTCTAATAATAAATCAAATACAGGATCACCATACATGCCATATGTATCAGGTACTTGCCTATCACCAAATACTCCATGGTCTACACTAAAGTAAGTTATGTATTTAGTTTCAAATTTAAATTTAGAAATGTTTCTTTGCAACAACATATAATCATAAAGAAAGTTAGCAAACTTTTTATCTATTGCATTTGGTACAACTAAGTAATTGTCTTCTGCAAAACTCATACAAAATTTGTTCCTCTCAACCACGTTACTGCAGAATATCTAACACCTTTAGTAACTGGCATTACTTTGTGCCATAAGAATGAAGGAAATATTACAAAACTTCCTTTTGGTTTTAATTCAGAAACAGTTAAATCTTTTGATGGTTTAACAACATTTGCATTACTTAATAAGAAATTACCACCCTCATATTCTGATGGATCACTTAACGCTATTACAACTGATAACTTTCTAATTGTGTCACCATCTGAATTAAAATCATAATGCCAATCATAATGTTGTCCTGGTTTATATTCTGTGAATTGAACTGGCTCAGATTTTTCATACTGAAAATTCCAACCAGCATTTTTATTAGCTTCATGTACAAATGGAAATATTAAACCATATAACCAATCTTCATCTATCCACGATACATTAGAATTTCTTAATTTTAAATCTTGTTTAGCTGGGTCTGTATTATCACCAGCCAATGCTACATCTAGTTTTTTATCTTTGCCTACTTTTATTATATTTTCACAGACATTGTGTGGTATGGCTTGGTCAAAATACCAATAGTTATAATCTAATATCATATTAACTCCTTACTCTCGGGTAGATATAAATAGTCTATCGCAGATTGTTCAACTACATTCTTTGCATCTTTTAAAGTTTGTACAATAGGATACCCTGCCATATTAAATGAAGTATTAAATAATATTGGAATCTGTGTTAGGTTGTAAAATTCTTTTATTAAATCATAAAAGTTTTTGTTTGTTTCTCTTCGCAAAGTTTGAACTCTACACGTACCATCTACATGCGTTATAGCTGGTATAAAAGATTGTTTAGATTTAATTACATCTGCAGCATACATCATAAATGGTGATTCAGTTTCTTTACCTAAATCAAACCAGTCCTTTGCATATTCATATAAAACGGTACCCGCAAAAGGTCTAAACCATTCTCTTTTCTTTACTGTGTTAACTTTATTTTTACCATCTGGATTAGATGGATTGTGTAGTATACTTCTATTGCCTAGTGCTCTTGGGCCTGATTCAGATGCCCCCTGAAACATAGCAATTATTTTATTTTCTGTTAGTAATTGTGCAACTTCTTTATGTGTTACGACCATAGTATATATTCTCCTGTCTTCTAATTGTCATATCTTTTGCTTCACCATGATACAACATCTTAGCTGCTCCCATTGAAGTTCCTGCATCATTAGATAAAGGTTCTATATATAAAGAAACGTCATCGGGTAACGATTTCATTATATCATAATTGGTTACGCAATTCAAGAAGTAACCACCACTCAAACAAACCTTTTTCGTTTTGGTTTTTTGCACCCAATCTAATACATATTCTTTTACATGCTTTTGAGTTTCTGTTTGTAAGGCATAAGCAAAGTCTGCTCCAGCTTGAAAATTATCTTTAGCTAAATTCATGTATGGGTAATTTTTATTATTAATAAACATCCTAGTTAGGTTGTCATCTATATAAAATAACCTGTTATTTAATTTACCATCAACATATATTGGAGGAACACAATCATTAGGTTTACCGTAGCTTGCCATACCCATAAGTTTGCCAGCATCCATATGTGCAAAACCAAAAAACTCAGAGCTATGGCCAAATGCTTGAGCTGGACTCATGTGATTACTGACATGCATCTTGCTATCTATATCTAATTTACCTGTTACTTCTGTAGGATAGCTTATATGTTTTTCTAACAATTCAAAAGCTGCTGGGTAAGAGCCTTGAAATACTGATGTGTGTTCTCTGCCATATACTTTTTGACCATCTAGTTTAAAGTAAACTTCTGAACCCATACCATCTATAACTATACATAAAGCATCTTCAAAACCTGAATTGTAAAAACTACAAGCAGCATGAAGTTGATGATGATGACTACTTAAGTCTGTAGTTTTAAATGGTTTGCCTTTAAATGAGCGAGATAAATTATCTACAAAATGCGTAAATATATCTTTGCCTTCCCAATAATCTATATCTTGTTCGGCGAAAGCTGCTATACCTAATCTGTCTATGTGATCTACATACTTAGTTATTTCTAACATAGCGTGTATTGGAAGACAGTCGTATTTTATTTTTGTTAATCTTTCGTTTTCTAAATGTAATAAGACTTCACCATCTTTAACTAAACAGACAGAAGCGTTATGATTACGATTTATACCTAAGCAGATCACGGAATAGTTATACCAATAGATAATTTTTTATCTGTTGTTTTAATCACCTCGTGTCTTGTAAATCTAGGAATTAATAAAGTATCATTAGCTTGTAATGTAACTTCTTCACTGCTAACTAACCAATGTCCTGTTCCATATATTTGTTTAACGATCACATCAAAATCGTGTTCATGCATAGTGTAACTTATTTTCTGCCCCCCTGGCTTAGCAAAAACAAAGTTTGCATTTACTGTATCACCTACTAATCTTTTGCAGATTAAATCTAATTCCCTTAATTCTTTTGTTAAATCTAATACACTATTTAACACAGTCATAAAACCGTTGTCATAATACTTCTTCCATTCTTCATAGACAAAGTAACCATCGTAACTGTAAAAAGGAAATACTAATATGCCACTGCTATTTAATATCTCTACACCGTATTGACCCCATGAATATTTTAAAGGCCATCGTTTTCTTATTTGTAAAAGATCTAATACATCATCTTCCTTTAACGGAATATGCAAGTCTTTTAATTCTTGTTCTAGTTTATTTAAATACACACACTCTCCTGTAAAAGAGGGGGCAGTCTCCCACCCCCAGTGTTAGTTTATCCTGATGATGATTTCCATCTTCCTGCTTCAATTCTGTCGAATACATCTTTTTGATTCCACATACCTGGAGCTATAAAGGTTATGCCTGGAACAGCAGCTTCATGTATTACTACTTTACCACTACCTCCAGTACCTCCATCTCTTGTTGGGGAGTTACCTCTTGGGTGACAAGAAGAACCTGCTCCTCCACCACCTCCGCCTGTATTAGCTGAACCGTTTGATCCGTTTGCATCTGTTCCACCAGCACCAGCTCCACCTGGGCCAGCAGCACCGCCTGCTGTGTTACCTTTTACAGTACCACCTCCGCCACCGCCTGAAACAGTAGCTGAATAATTTCCTACGTTAAATGGTGAACCGTTTCCACCGTTACCACCTCTACCTGGTTGAGATCCGTCACCTCCAGCGAAGCCATCACTACCAGCTCCACCTCCACCACCAGAGCCTGAACCGCCAGCTGGGCAAGTGTTTCCACCTGTTCTGGCACCGCCTGTATTACCTTGACCTGGTGCGTTTGGTGCATTAATTACTCCAGTAGAAGCTCCGCCTCCACTAGATCCACCTGCTGTATTAGGGGCGTTAGAACCGCCACCACCGCCTCCGCCACCGAAAGCTGTGTATGTTGTACCACTTGATACAACTACAGAGTTACCTCCAGCTGTTCCAGCATTGTTAGCTCCACCAGCGCCAGGAGCGCCACCGCCACCTGAACCTATAGTTACAGGAACAGCGTCTTGAGGAACTGCTACCGCACTATTACCTGGACTGTTAGTATTTGCACTATTAAAGAGAACGCCTCCGCCTCCTCCACCGCCACCTTGACGGTTGTTGTCAGTTCCAGCACCGCCACCGCCACCTCCAGCAACTAATAAAATATTAGCGTTGCTAGTAGCTTGACCTGCTTGAAATGTGCCTGTTGAATTAATTTGTGTAGTAGATGCTCCTTGGTCTTCTGCAAATCTAGTTAATTGATTTGGGCCTACTATACCACCGTTGTCTTTTGCAAAAGATAAAGAGCCTAAGTCTTTAGTTATTGTATTTATGCCTGCCATATTTACTCCTTATATCTTAACCCATTCTAAATTAGATCCATCCCAGTATACTTTAAAGTCTCCAAAAACTATGTTGTCATCTTCGTCTAAAGTATCCTCAGGACATTCACCTTCCCAACGAACTTGAGTTTCATCCCAATATTTGTACACATCTTTTTGATCAGCTGTACCTTCTTTGTAAAAAGTTGTGTTAGGTATTGCAGTTGGTGGATCATATACTTTTGTAGAAGTATTAAAAATCCAAGACGCAAATGGTTTTGGCATAATCCATTGACTATACGTATTACTCCATTCACCACCTATACTGGCTAATGTTCCAGCTTCGAAAGTGCCTGTTACGTCATAAGATTTAAAACTTACTACGTTACCGTCTGGGCCTGAGCCTACAACGGTTTGACAAAACTTTGCACCTTCTGATTCATTAGGTGCATCAGTGCTATCAACTATAATAGTGTTTACGACTTTGTTAGACGAATCCAAACAAGCCCAATATGTATCTGCCATATTATAACTCGCTTAAATTAATCTACTAAATCTTCGTATGATATTAAGTATTCTAAATCGCCATTGGCAGATGCTCCACCTTTAATAATATCAGCTTCTTCTAAATAGAAACCTGTATCTTTACTTATTAAAGCTAATGTAGAATCTGCAGGTACTGAAATAGTTTTTGCAATATGTCTATCATTTGATCCATCTGATCTTACTGTCATTGTAACGTCAGCAGCACTTGATCCGTCAATGTTTGAAACTAATATGCTATTAATTTTATAAACATGATCCGATGCGCAAGTTAACAATGCAGTAGTTGTTGTAGTGTCCAATGCGCCAGTTACAACTTTACCGTTGATCGTAGCTACATTAACAATATTTGGTACAGCCATTGTATATCCTCCTTATTGGTTAACCAAAGACAATAGCCATTGCTATTGCTTTACCTGTTGTGAACAAAGCAGTTTGTCCATCTAACAAATTTAATTCAGTGGCGCTTGATGTAACTAGAGTTCCCCCTAATTTCAAACCACCACTTGCTCCGTCGTGCGTAGAAATATCTACAGTTACGTCTCCGTCACCAGTTGCATGACCTGCAATAGCCATACCTTTTGTAACTGTTCCGTCTACTTCTGCGACGTAAAAATCTAATCCACCTTCTTCACTACCCGCAGTAGCGTCTACTGCTTTACCTTCGATACGTGCAAACTCTTGATTGTTTTGATCAGAGTCATCACTAAAGAAAGTAATGGTACCTGAAGTATCTCCATCTACACCAGCTGCACCTCTATCATTTATAAATTTTAAAGATCCTGCTGTTGCACCATTGTTTGTATTTTCAATATTAATAAACGGTTGACTTCCTGATGCAGACGAAGCAGTTATATTACCGCTTGCTGCAAGAGTAGTAGTTTGTAAATTAGCTAATGCGTTGTGTACTTCATCTGATCCATCTACATAAATAGCCATGTCTTTACCAGCTGGCAAAGTTGTAGTAGCTGCTGCACTACCCGCTTTTAAAGTTAGGATAGAGTTAGAATCGTTAAGTACGAAATATGTTTTTTCTATGTTTGGAAAGGTAATGTTTTGTGTACTACCAGCTGAACCAGTAAATACTAAAACTTTGTTACGACCATTTTCATCTGCGTAAGATGTTGGTTCTGTTGTAAAGGTTAAACTTACCGCTCCTGAAACTGCAACTGTAGCAAGACCGTCTGATGCGTCTTCGATACGATTCCAGTTATCATTTGTTTGTGCACCCCAGGTTCCATCGTTTTCACCTGTTGCCATTAATCTTATTCCAAGATTACTCCATGTTGATGACATTGTTTACTCCTATGCTATTCTTAAAATTGCTGTTGAAGCACCTGCTGTAGGAAATTCTACAGTAAATGTACCTCCTGATACAGAAAAATCTGCACCGAAATCTATAATCATAACAGCGGAGTTACTATCATTTGTATTGTAAATGATTGCACCTCTTGTTGTAAACGTAGCACTTGTCCATGATGTATCTGCAAAGTCTGCAAATGCCGTTGTACCTGAAGTAGTTGGATTTACATTTGTTAATGTATTTCCGCCTGATGAATAACCAGTTCCAGTTGTTTCGTCTGAGTTACCAGTTACGTCAGAGTAGTTAGTTGTTGCCGCACCATAAGTTCCTGAAATGCTAGCATTAGCCTTAAACAACGCTATTTTAAATGCATCAGCCCCAGTGTTAAAATCATGATCCCCTTCAAGCAACTCTTTCTTAAAAGTTGTGGTAATTGCTGATGTTAAGCCTGCCATATTTTATCCCCTTTTATAAGTTCCCATTTCACCGCTGATATATTCATCGGTTCGTTTTCTTGTTTGTTCCTGTCCTATGAAGGTCTGTAACGCTCTATCATATAAAGCTTGATACCTAGATCCTTGATCAGCGGTTAGTTTCATAAATGAAGCTGCCTCTAACAACGATCCATACAGTAACAAATCAGGAGCGTAGTCACCTAAATAACTATTTGCATTTGAGCTACTAAGCCCTGTTGGTAATATAGTATACCCTATTTCGAGTGTATAGTCAACATCTGCACGAGGAGAAAATAACCATTTCATACCTCTGTCTGAAGCTGAATATGCCCCCTCTCCGTAGAGAGCGTAAAACTTTGGAGTGCCTTGTAAAGATGATACTCCAGCACTATTGTTTTGTGAAAATTCTCTTACAAATGTTTGATCTTTTTCTTCTAAAAATTCACCAGTTAATATCTTTATATATCTTGTAACATATAAATCCTGTGGTAAATCTAGAAAAGCATTGTTTGATGATAACGTAGTTTCAATGGTCTTGCGATAAGCTGATACATCTGCTTCTCTGAAGACACGCATTTCACCAAATTGAATACACAAATCTATAGGAGCTACTCCTGAACCTGTAGCAGCTGTAAACTCAGCAGCATCATTTTCTAAAAAGTCTTGTATCGCCTGTTTAAGTTGTACGTATGTCAGTGCCATTAATCGCCCCAATCTCCTTTACCATATTGTCCTTGTCCATAAGGTGACTCATCTATTATAATGTTGATTATACCTTGTTGAGCAGTCATTGTCAACGTATCAGTGTCAGCAGCCCATACTCCATCACCATAAGCTTGTTCACCCCAACCACCTGGGCCGATAGCTGGTGCACCTATGTTAATTGTTACTGCACCAATGTTTGCAGTAATTTGATCTTTACTAAATCCAATATCACCCCAAGCATCTTCACCCCATGAAACTCCTTGTGGTGTTCTATTATTTAAACTTAATGGTACAGCGAAGTTTAATATTACTCCACCGTATTGTGTTCCATCACCTAGAATTGCTGTACTTTGTTCTTGTGATACTACAGCACTTATCATTGGTACTACAGTTCCTTGTTGTGCTGTTGTTGTTATCTCATCTCTAGTGTAAGGGAATGCTCCGTATACATCTTCACCCCATGAAATAGCAGTCATGTTAGGATCGACTATTACTGGTATGATAACTGTACCTTGTGCAGCAGTTGCTGCTAAACCTTGTGCATTTTCTTGTCCACCTATATTGACAGTTCCTTGTACTGCAGTAGCTTCTAATCCTTCAGCTTCTTCTGCAGGACTTATTGTTACAGAGCCTATTGCAGATGTTGCACCTACACCTGTTACACTAACAGTTTGAGGAATGATAACTTCATTTGCACCGTGTACTGCAGACATAGATAAGCCTTGTGCTTCTTCAGTTACTGAAACTAATGGTGGTCTTAAAAATACTCCAGCAGCAAGTGAAGGTTTCCCATGCAATGGGCCTAATCTTATTGTAGTTGTCTGACCTGCTAAATCATTATCTGTTCTAGGTTTAAATAAAACATTACCCCTAGCACTCTTTAAAAATTTTTGTGGTTCTAATTGTGGATGTTTTGTTGTGAACTCTGACTTGTCAACACGCATGCCTGTCCACTCAGTACGTGCATTTTTATAAGGTCTCTTAAATCCTGTGCGATCATCTATAAAGACCGCATGTTTACCCTTTGAGTATTTAGCCATTTAGTAAACCTGTGGTTGTACGTAAAAGCTTACTCTCTCCCTATCCTCATCTTTTGCTTTAGACCAATCCTCATCATACAAAGGTTTTAAAATACTTATTCTATCAGGTGCTTTTTTCATAGCTAACTCAACAGCTAAACCACTAACCAAAGCTGGTAAATACCTTCTAGGTATTTGTGGATTTTGTGTGTATGTTGCTGATACATCTTGTGGGTATTTAATACTCCACGTTAAAAACTGATAATAAGTTTGGTCTGGTACAGGCCACAAATAAACTTTGTGATTCTCTGCACCGCTTGATGTGAATTGAGCATTTCTTTCTACAGCAAATTGAACTGGTTTTCCTGTATCTAATTTGGTTGGTATTTGTAAATATTCATCAAGACTGATTCTTTCTAAAGAAATATCTTGTGGACTACTAACATCGGAAGTATCCCTAATTACTCCATCCAATACATCTAAACGAATAGACGCATTTAATTCGACGTAGCCTTGATCTTTTGTCATGTTAAATGTTTCTAAATCTAAAGTAAATAAATTTACTCCATCATTGACCCATTTAGTTAATAGCAAGTTGAGTGAACGCCTTGCTGTTTTTAAATCATAACCACTTTTAGTTTCTACACCACAACGTTCATACGCTTCTTGTATTATTTCAGCTGTGTCTAGATTAAAAGTATAAGTACCAGAAGTGACCATCTAGTCCTCCTATCCCATGAATACTGTTTTAATTAACCAAATAAATTGTGCAAAAACCATAACGCCAACAGTCCATATAATTTTCTGTATACTATTAATTGCTTTTTCCATGTGCCATAAATCGTTATTCTTGATAGTGTCTATCTTTTGATGTAACAATTTAAGTTCACCTTTCATTTCGATAATCTCTAGTTTATTTTCTATTTCGCCTGGCACGTTACGCTATGAAAGCTGTAAGACTTTCCATCTTACCAACTTCAAATTTAGCATAAGAGCCGTTTGGAAATAATACTCCTTCATCTGGAACTGTGATATCTCTAGTTACAGTTGCTGAAGCTACAGTTCCTACTTTCATTAAAGTAGTTCCTGTTGGTGATGCGTCGTTAAATTCGACAGTACCAGCTGCTGCATCATTAACAATGTATGCACCCTTTAATCTAATACGTCCTCTAAAAATTACATCTGCTGCGCTGTTGTTTATACCTGCAGAAACGTTTCCTGTGGCTGCGCCACTAGAAGCGATTTGTGTTATTGTTTTAAAATAACTTGTACCAGTTGCAGTGCCTGTGTCTGCCCCTGTTATAACTTCTTCTTGTGCAATACCGTTTACGTCTGTACCTGTAACAGTGAAAGTTATTCCACTACTATCTCCTGCGCAAAGAATAGTTACTATTCTTCCTGAAGATAACGTTACTGATCCACCATCTGCTAAAGCTCCGCCAAGGGTTAAGTTTGCTGCACCACTTACTGAAGCAGCTACAGAAATTCCATCGGCATCTAAAGCAACAATGTCAGAAATAAACGTTGATCTTACATCTGATTTTCCAACCATGTTAACTCCTTTTAATTGTTATGAGGAGGTTTTTACACCTCCCCATATTATAATATTATCTTTCTACTGCTGCAAATACGTAGTCGATTGACATTGTTTTTGCTACGGCTTCACCATTCTGAATACCAAAAGAAATAGTCATCTCTTCGTCGTCAGGTATATTTGTTAATGTAGTTTCTTCTTTTACGAATACATCGTCAATGAATATTCTCATTGAACCATCTCCACCATTACCTGATGGGTCATAGTGAAATGCTGCTGTTACGAATGTGTCGTTAGCAATAGTTGCTACTCCAGAGTTCGTAGTTGCAGAGTTATTCTTTTCAATCAAATGATCCATAGTTGCTGCACCATCTGCTTTAATAAAGAAGATACCATCAGTTGTATCTAATGGACTAGTATCTGTGATACCTAATCCCATTACGAAATCTGATTGTGTTGCGTCACTTACTTTAAATTTAGCTTTAAAAAATAAATTTTTACCAGCTACGTATTTAAACGCTTCGCCTTTTAATTGTAAGAAATCTAAATCATCATCACCTGCTGCATTTGTAAGTTTTAAAAACCCACCTGCTCCAGATTCTAATGCTTCAGTTGCTGACCCCGTGCCAGCTTCTGTTGTAGTAATTGTGAACTCATCTGCATGATATGTAAAGAAATCATTTGCGTATGAATAATATTTAAACGGGTCTAAGTATGGGTACTCAAATAATGGATTCCCTGGAATCTGATTTGATACACCATTTCTAAAATGTGTAGTCGGCATATGAACAGCCCTCCTTTAAGGCCAGTGAGATAAACTCACCATTCATGTTAGTTTGAGGGGGCACTCGTTAAAATGCCCCCCTAGGTTTTTAGCTTGGGTTTGATGCCCAAATACCACGCCAGTCAGAGAACCCAAATGAGTATCTCTCTCTAGCTTTGTACCTTACGTTTCCAGTTTCAAAGTCGCCTTCCATTGAAGTAGCGATAGGCGCTCTGTTGAACATTTTCATTCCGTGAGGAGAATCTGTTCTGATGAACCAACGTTTGCTGCCAGTAAATCTGTGATTGATATGGTATCCACCAGGTAACATACCTTTAGATACTAATGCATTCACGTCATTGTCAGCAGTTGCTGGTCTGTATGGAGACGCCAATAGTCTTTCTGCAACGAATACTAACTGTCTTGGAATGTGCAAAGTTTTACCTTGAAGAGCCACTGGAATGTCTCTGTCGTCAGTAAAGCCAGCAATACCAATTAAAGCATCTTCCAAAGAAGTTTCTGAAAGTTCTGCTTGTGTAGTAAAAGTGTTCGCTTGAGTTGAACCACTTTGAAGTGGGTGCGCAGTAGATGCTAATACAACACCGTCTCCACCTAATTGAGTAGAGTCGAATGCTTTATTAAATATGCTTGCTGCTTTTGTTTGTTTAGCTGATGACATTGATCTAGCTAACGCTTTTGTAAGTCTAGTAGAAAGTTTATCATAAAGATTATCTTCCATAGCTTCCTCAGTAATTGAGAATGCCATAGCGACAGTTTCATGATTGTATCTTGCTACCCAACCTTCTCCAGTGTCGGCGTAGTTCACTGCTTGACCTTCAAATTTTACTGAAGCTTCCCCAAAACCTGGGAAAAGAACTTCTTCTTCGAAGGCTCTATTTGATGTTTCCTCATCGAACAATACCGCATGCTCATTCTCGTATCTAGAATACTCTGTTCCGAAAATCGCGTGTAAGCCAGGTACTAGTTCTTTAAGGATTTGACCTCTTGATATAGCCATAGTTATTTACTCCTTATATTACGCAATACCTGTAACGCCTGTAGCGCCCAAACGGTGTTGATGTGAATTGATTCTTACTAGAATGTTCATAGTAGTTCCAGCAGATGAAAAACTTAAATCAGTTTCTGCACTACCTAAAAGTTGTAGTGGGAAAGTGTTTGTAGTTGCTATCGTGCTAGAGTCGGCTACCATGCCACTCTTGAAAGTTACTGTTGAGCCTGTTGGTGATGCTACAATCTGTAAGTTATTTCCAACATTAGCTGCCGTTAGCGCACTAGACGCTTGGTCTGCTTGAACCTTAAACAAAGTGTTTGGGTCGTCATACACATAAGCCTTGAATTTAGCTTTAGCAACTGTGCTTGCTGGAATTGAACGTACAAATTTAACATCGCCAGTAGAATTGTCTGAGTATTCAGCTCCGAAGAAAACACCTATAACTGCGCCAGGGGATGCTGATCCCATGTCAGTTACAATGTTTCCAGAAGAATATTGTACTAAGTCGCCTTCAAAAAAAGCTGAAGGTGCTGTAGCTGCTATTCTATATCCGTTACCGTCACAGAAATTATTGGCTCTGATTGTTCCGCCAGTAGCTTGTCGTACTGGTTCTAATCCGTATCCTGCCATAATTTTCTCCTTATTGCAAGTTAAAAGTTTATACGATTCTCAGAGCCAATCTAATGATTTACTCTTCGAACCTTGGTTTTTGTCCACCACCTGTAGTAACAGAAGTCTTGGACTCGTCTCGAACTGGCATCGATGAATTTTGATTTTGCATATATTCACTACTATATGCTCTATCCATTTTTCTAGTTTGTTCGCGGTAAAACTCTTCTTTCTGTTCAACTAATTCTTTTGAATTTTTCATCAGAATTAAATCGCCAGAACGAACAGTGCCCGCGTGCTTGCCAGCAGATAACACGTCAGCGTGATAATCATCCCCGAGTTCATCAGGTGTAACTGCCACGTATCCTTCGCGTAATCTTTCATGAACATTTGAATCATCTGGATTGTTTAACAATTCATGTCTAACCCAAATATATTCCATGTTCTCTTCTTTTTGTGATTCAGGAATCTCTAATCTTTTTAGTGGTTCCCAAACCTTTTTTCGAGTTGCCGAAGCTCGACTTTTACGGCTCGTCTTAGTTGCTTGTGTCATTTCTAACCTCCCGCCTGTTGGCGCACTTTTTGTCGCGCATATTCTTGTAAGGAAACTCCTAGTCTATTAGCCATATCAACTTCTGATTTAGATAATTTAACTTGGTTTTTCCCGATAGCAGAGCGCGTTCCGCTCAAAACTGTTGGAACTTTTTTAGCTGCTTTGTTTTTAAATCTCTCAGGAAACTCACCCCTGATACGAGAATCAAGTTCGTTATAGTATTCGTCAGGAGTTGATGAAGGTACGATACCCTCGTCTACTAACTCTTTATGAATAACCATAGCCGCTTGTGTCATGATCCGATCTTTTGTAGAAGAACCACCAAACCATTCATTTCGTTTTTGCCAGTTTAAAGCTTTACGATCTGGAACATAGTCTTGTTGACTTTGTTCTTTTTTAGGTTCTGGTTTCTTTGGTTCTGCTTTTTTAACATCAGACTCAGCCCTTACTTTGTACTGTTGTGCAATTAAGTTTTCAGCTTTGACTGAAGCTAAAGCATCTTGTGCTTTAATTTCTGAGTCAATATCGCCTGCTTCTTTTGCAGTTTTTAGTGCAGATAAGGATTGTTTCTCTTGGGCTTTTAATCTTTCTATATATGAATTAATAGCCTGCAGCTCGGAATCCCTAGACTTGGTTTGAAGTTCAGTTCTCTCTGAAGTCCAAGATTGCTCTTGGTCTTTCATAGTTTGAAGTTTAGCTTCTAACTCTTTTTTTTCTTTAACAAGACGCTTGATTCTTTTCTCAGCTCTCTTGCCAAATTGTTTTTTATCTTTGGGTTCCTCGATATCATCAGAACTTTCTGTATCTTCATCATCTTCAGACGGTTCCTCGTCTTCCAAGTCTTCTTCTACAGCTTCTTCTGATTCGACTGGAGCCTCCTCTTCAGTTGGCTCTTCAGGTTTAGTTTGTACTTCACCTTCAGATTCATCTTTGGGAAGATTAACAATTATTTCTTCTTGTTCTTCCTGTATGTCTTCTTTTTTATTCTCGTCTATCATTAGACCTCCTTCGGTTGCGATCCGCGTTTTTCGCTTGTATACAATAATATACTAATATTTAAATATATGCAAGTCTATTTATGTGTTATTTTAGTAGGATCTGGTACTACAGCTAGTACTTCATCATCATTAATCATTGAGTATTCTACTCCTTCGTATTTGAATTTTAATCCAACATACTTTGCAGTAAGAACCCAGTCATTAATTTTACACCATGATTCGCTTTTATCATGATAACAATCCGATCCCATTCCTATAACTTGCGATACAACACAAGAAAATTTAGCTGCTTCTCTTGAATCGTCAGTTAGTATTATGCCCCCTTTAGTCTTCTCGTCAACTTCTCTGGCTTTTAGTAATACTCTAAATCCCGCAGGTTTAGGTAGTAATTTATTGTCAGACATTATTCTCCTCCTGTTTATAAAGTTTTTTATACTCATCTCTTACTCTAGATTTCATATCTTGCAAGGTGTGTCCAATACCTAGCATGTATTTGTATGAAGCAAAATCATCTGCACCAACACCAGATAACTGATCTTTGTTGGCGTCTATTGCTTCATCCAAAGTCTTTAATAAATTGTCTTTTAATGTAGTAGCGTTCATATCTCTCCTGTTGAAGGGGGCAGTTTTATGCCCCATCCATTTATTTAATAGTTACTGTTTTAGGTTTTTTCTCCTTTGGTACAATCTTTTCAACGTATATTGAAAGTAAACCATTTTTTAGATTTGCATCTGTCACTATCATATCATCTCCTAATGCAAATGATCTGATAAATGATCTTTGTGAAATACCCTGATGCACTACATCTTTATCTTCAGTTTTATCTTTTTTAATAGATTGAACTGTCATAGTGTTGTCTGCATACTCCACATGAATATCTTCTTTACCAAAACCTGCTACAGCCATTTCAACTGCATAGTGTAAAGCATCTAATTTTTTAATATTATATGGTGGGTAGTTTGGAATAGATGTGTCAATTTCTAACATTCTATTCATAATTGAATCGAACCCAATCGTAAATGGTCTGTAAGGTTCCCAATTAAAAGAGTGTTTTAGTATATTCATATAACCTCCGTTAAGCGTTATGTTGTGACCCCATTATGGCGGTCAAAAATATTATAACATGTTACTTATTTTTGTTCAAGTAAATCGTAAAAATAATTGTTATCATCACCAGCTGTCCATTTAGATTTGTTTTCTACAGAATAATATTCAGTAGATACTTTGAAATCTGGTTTTTTAGTTTCAGATGGTGTAAGTGATTTGTCATAAAATATAACTCTGTTATTAGGTTGAGCTGCATAATGACCGTTGTCTAGTTCTAATATGTTAAATGATTTGTGTTCTTCAGGAACTTCAGAGTATCCTGTATTTAATGTGTTGTGATCTGAATGACAGTTATCTATGGTAAATAAATACTCACCATGATACCATTCTTTAGAAGGAGAAAGATATTTACAACGCACTCCAGCTAATGATTGTTTTTCTATTACAGTAAAATTATAACTAAATGCATCCCAAAGTTCTAACTCTTCTAACTCAAGATCCAACTTAATAGGACTACTAGTAAAAGCACTGATAGGCAGCTTATCATATAAAGCCCCATACTCTGGTAGATATGTTTCAAAGTAAAGTGCTCTACCTTGAATAGATTTGCAAGTAACCCAAACACCTTCTACAAACTCTCCATGTCCTTTTTGATTATCATATAAGTATTGTTTCTTAACATGTACTTTTATAGGTGGTAAATTAGCAACTAAAAATGACATTACTTTTTAAACTTACGTCCTACAAAGAAAACAATTAAGTTTTGTATTGTGTTTATTGTAACCATAAAAAGTAACCACGCTTCCCATATCTCCATCTATACTGGATCTTTTCTTTTTACTACCACTTGGATTTATTTGCCCAATACGCAGCAGACATTTTTCCTTTTGCTATGTTCTTTGCATGTCTTGCTTTAAATGATTTTCTTCTTGCTTTGTCTTTTGAAGTTGTTGGATTTTTACCAGCACCAGATACACCTTGTTGTCCGTATCTAATTGTCTTTACTTTATCACCTTGTTTGGCTACAACTACGTGAGATTTTTTAGGATGATTAGGTGTGCGTTTTGGTTTGTTAAAACCTGTAACTCCTGCACGTTTTAATCTTGAATCTTTAGCCATTATCTATACTTCTTTACTTTCTTTGCAACGGACTTCGGTTGCTTCACAAACTGTTTCCCCTTTTTTGTTCCTTCTCGCTTTGCTTTTGTCGTTGCCGCATACTCCGCAGATGACAGGGCTTTGATCGCTTTCTTTGGTAGATACCTCTCCCCAGTAACGCTTGACTTCTTTCCAGACTTCGTTTGCCATTTTTGTTTACCCCAATCTTTTAAACTCTTTTGTGATTTAGCTAAGGGCATTCCAATGTCTCCTGACTGCATCAAGTTTATCTTCAGCTCCTGCTATTTTTTCCATGAGTTTATCTATCTCCTCTAGGTGTTGGGGATGTTCCCCAATACCCACAGGATTTGACAAATAAATATCGATAGTAACCTTTGCCTCAGCTATTTGAGCCTCATACTTTTTACTAAGAGCTTCCAATATTTGTTGTTGTTGCATTTATAAAATAATTATAAGTGCTAATACGATTACAGCAATGCCTAGAATTTTTTCTTTTCTAGAACTATCTTTAATCATACTCCAAACATTTTTTATCTTCTCCATAAGTACTCCTATCTTTTTTTCTTTTTAAGCATCATAAAATCTTTTTTAGAAATTTTACCATCCTTGTTTGCGTCTATTTTTTTCTGCTTGCCCTTTAAAGGTTTTTTATTCTTTTTGGCAGCAGGTGTTTTCATTGCATATCCTGGCATTATTTGTATCCTCCTCCAGCTTTTTTATAGGCTTTGGCCATTGCTTGCGCCTTACGCGCACTCCATTGTCCTGCACCCGTTCCGTGTGAAGCTTGTGCTTTAATACGATTAAAGATTCGCTTCCTTAATCCAGGCTTAGTATAATTACCAGCTTGGTTAACTTTTGATTTACTTTTTGTTTTTGCTTTTGCCATTCTTTACCATTCCTTGTAAAGTTTTAGCTTGACCAGCATGTAATTTAGATGCTTTCTTCAAACCTTTAATTACTTTTTTAAGTTTCTTTTTCATTTAGGGCCTCTTACCATTTCTATTACCTTGGTTTTTTTTCTTACGATTTTTTTCTACATTTTCTTTATATGTTTCTTCTTTTAAATACATAGGTAATCCTGTTGCTGATAAAATTTTTTGTGCAAATTGTTTTATAGGACTTTTTGCTAATCTTTCTTTGCGTCCTTTATTTTCTAATCTATTTTTATTATCAGTAGTTTTTTTTTGTTTTCTGTTATCCATTATATTCTCCTTACAGTTGTATTGATTATACCTTCCATATTAGAAGTCATATCAGCCGCAGAGTCCATAGCCATCTGAGCTTCTTTTAATTTACGATCTTCATCTTTATTTTCATCATCAATCATTATTTTACTTTCTTGTAAGTCCATTTTATCTTCATGTACTTTCATGTCGTTCATTAATTTTTGTGCACGTAAAGCTAAATCTTTTCTTTGAATGTCTAATTGTTCTTCAGCTGTAGTTTTATTTTCACCAGCCATAATTTTTTGTTTCTCTTCATCAAACTGATTTACTTTATCTGAAGCTTGTGCTGCCATTATTGCAATTTGATTTTCCATTTCAGGTGGCAACTGTTGGCCAGACATAACTATTTGCTGTGCTTGTGGATCTTGAATCATCTGTGCCATTTCTTGTTGATACTTCAATGCAAGGTGATCTTGTATATGTGAAGCTAATAATTGTTGCATAGCTGGGTTTGTTTTATACGAAGGGTTCTGCAAAAACGTTCCGTGAGTAACAATGTGTGCATCATGATTTTGATCAGGTCTTGGTTGTAAAGGTGCCCCCTTTAACGAAGCCATGTTCTCTGAAATAGGATCAGCAGTAAATGGTTGTTGTTGTTGTTTTAAATATCTTTGTGGTTCGTCCACACCCATCGCTGCAAACAATTCCATACCTATTTGCTCCATGTTGTAAGCAGCTGGGTTTTGTTGAGCGATGGACATGATGGCGTTTATTTTTGCAATCCTATGTGCCTCAGTCGGCATGTTAGGATCTGACACAGGAATTACATCAATACTTTTCAGATTGAAATCTTTCCTAAATATTTGCTGTGCTCCACCTGCCACTTCGTAGGGATACAAATCAGGAAGATACTCCGAATCTAATCTAGTTAGAATGCGAAGATCTTTAGTCTGTGCGGCATGTAATCGTTTATGCACAGCGTTGAACAGCTTTGAAGACTGCTCAAGCAGGGCCATAGTCGTGCCAACTGGCCCATAGTTTGATGCATTTTCTACTATGTTATCTGTAGAATCTGCAAATTGAGATGCAAGTTTAGCTGCATAATCCATTAAATTAAATAATGTTGTAGAAGGTTCTTTGAACGGAAGCATCTGTATAGACTTTCCTAAGTCACCAGCTGGTGCATTTACTTCTCTAAATTCTCCTGGTGCGATAGGCTCGTCAGGTGCAAGGACACGTAAGCCGTGAGCCTTGAAACCACCTGGCAAGTTCGCAAAGGTTCCAGCGTCAATTAACTGACGCATAGAGGAAGTAGCCGTTTTAGTTAATCCACCTATTAAGTGTATATAACCATAACCATAAAAACCCAAACCTGGGATCATTGTGTAGTGTGTAAAATACATTTTCTTTTTACGCATTGGATCATCTTGATCGTAGTTTCTGCGTATTGATAATACTGTACCATCAGATGTCATGTGAACAATGTACGGTAGTTTAATACCATCAGCATCTTCATAACCTGCTAAGTCTAAGTTTGTGTGCATTTCTAATATTTCTACATAGTCATCGTTTTCTCCTGGTTTAGAGATACCTACAATTTCATCTGAAGATTGATCTGCTGTACTTTGTTCTACTCCGTAATCTGCCTCAACATCTACGTCTGCAAACATTTCTGCGATCTGCATTTTTTTAATTTCGTTTTTAGATAATAAATATTTGTGAGTATATCTTTCTGCACTTTCTAAATTAGATGCAAAGTAATCTACATAAAAATCTTGTGCTTTAATAAATTCTGTAACTGGTCTTTGTAATGCAGGATTAAAAGAAGTTTTCTTAAATGCTGTTCCATACAAAGCTACATGGAATAACATCTTATCTAACTCAGGCCCATACTCAGGCATTTGAATTTGTGTTTGCCAATTTAAAAATTGTCTTACACGATTTGCTTGTTCCATTTTAGGTTGTGTTTGTGTGCCCATAATTCTAGTTCTAACAGGGCCTTCTGTTGGAAATAATTCTTTGTATGCTTTTGCTTGAAACTTTACGACAGCCTGTGCAAGAACTGGATGTGTTACACCTGAAGCTCCTGGAAAAGCACCAGCTCCTTCATCATATTTTAAACCTAATAATTCTATTCCTTCTTCAGCTATCTCGTCGTATTCTTCTCTTGATTGTTTATCTCTGTCATAGCCTTCTTGTAATTCTTTTGAAACTTCTTGGATATCTGCTTCTTCCATAGATTCAACTAAGTTTTCTTCGAACTCACCCATCATCATAGATTCTTCTTCATCCATCATACCCATGGCTGTTGCTTCTTCTATTTCTTTTTGATCAGTTAGAGTTATTTCTGCTCCACCATCTGGTGTTTCAGTTATATCGTCATCAGTAGGCATGCTTGCAGATATTGCATCATCCTCTAGTTCTATTCTTTTTTCTATAGCCATGTATCCCCTTTAGTAGAATTTTCTACCATCTCTATTATAAATCTCCTGCTCCCTTTTGTCAAGCCAAGTATCTGCTCCATGTGAAACATATCCACCATTTCGCATCCATATTAAAGCTTGAGTTAAAGTATCTACATAATCATCGTGAAGTCCTGCAGGAAAAGCTCTAGTCTCATCTATTACTTCCATAGCCCAGTCTTTTTTAAAAGGGGCATATATTCTTCTATTGTGAAACAAAGATGTAATAGAATAAGCTCTAGCTACTTTGTCTCTGTCAGGTTGAAACTCAAATATAGGCAGTCCTGTCAAACGTAAGTCCTGTATTAGAGATTGACCAGAAGCTTTTTTCTCTATGAGAATAGAATCTGGATTATGTTCATTATATTTCTTAACTGCTTTCTCTCTGAGCGTTGGAAAATCCCATCGTCCTTTTTCTGCTCCCAGTAATATTAAGTTTGGCATGTCTAATCCTTTAGTAAACACACCCCACGTAGTTATTGCAGAGTAATCAGCTGTTGTTCGTGTAGAAAATGCAGTATCCCAAGATTGTATTATGTATTCACACTCTGGTGGGTCGGGATTCTCCCAGTTTTGCCACCAATCTAGTTTTATTATGTTACCTTCTTCCGCAGATGGGGCTTGACCATACAATGCATCAAACTTAAATGGTGGTGTATTGTTTTTTGTACGTATTATCTCTTCAGTTGACCAGTGAAATCCATTTTTTTCGTCAGGTTCAGGCCAGAATGACTCACCTAACTGTAATTTTTTGTAATTTTTAGATAGATACCCTTGTTTTACTAGTTTTTTGCGTGCTTCTTCTAGTTTTCCTAGAGAATCTGTAGTATTTAAGGCAGGAATCCTTACAACTTCCCATGTGTCTGACATCGGAGAGTTATCTTCCATCTCTAATAGGTGTCCAGCTAAGTCTCTTTCATGCCATCTTGTCATAACTAGGACTATTTTACCACCAGGCATGAGCCTTGTACGTAAACCAGAGGCATACCACTCGTTTAAACTCTCTCTTCTAGTCTTAGAAAATGCGTCTTGCTCTGATATTGGGTCATCTATAATAGCAAGATGCGCACCAAAACCTGCAATACCTGATCCAGAACCAGCTGCTAGGAAGGAACCTGCTTCTTTACCTTTATGTTGCAGACCCCAACTGTTTGCTGCTCTATTATCTTTACGAATATTTATTTGTGGAAAGATTGATTTGTATTGCGCAGTATTTACAATATCACGAATGGCGCGGCCGAACCTTGTCGCAAGATCATCACTGTGTGACACAGCAATCTCTTGCCAATATGGATTCTTACCTAATGCCCATGCGGGAAAGTATGTAGATGTTATTAATGACTTGCTTGAACGGGGGGCAACAAATACCATTAAACGGTCTGACTCCCCATTTGCAATCCTCATTAGTTGATCGCATAGTAATCTATGATGTGGCCCAACACTAAAGGATGGGTTCATTAACATTACAAAAGCTAAGAGATCTTCTCTTGCTTGTTGAACAGCTACTCTCGTAGCGGCGTTTCTATCTTCCGTTGTCAATGACATACACGTCCTCACCCCATATTACAAGTTGCGTAAAAGCGTCTTGCGGAGGATTGTTAGGATCGTATATATCTAAATCTGGATTTAAAATCATGCTTGTATCTCCTGTTACTTTTACTTGCATTAAAACTTTTTCTTAAAACTTATTCCTACTTTATTTTTACCAACGTCTAGTGAAAATCCAGCGTCTTTCATTTTGCCAGCTACACCTTTTACTTTAGTATAGCCAGGTATTTTAGATGCTGCCTTATCTGCTTTCTTCAAAACAATTTTCTTTAGTTCGTCTGCAGGATTGGTCATCTTACTATTGGTTGTTGTATTTGACATTATCTACCTCTGCTACCACCGATTGCTTCTGACTGCATTTTTTGACGGAGCTTGTTTTTAGTTTTACCTTCTGCCCCTCTGTCAAACTTGCCTTCACGTTCTTGTTTTTTAACATCGCTTAGTAATGAATTAAATTTAAAACCATCGGCTTTCATTCTTTTCTTTAATTTGTTTATTTGAATTTGATATTTATTTCTGCTATCACCTTTAACTGCAGTGCCAACTAATTTTTCTTTATTTGATAATAAAGCTTTTAGTTGATCGCCATATTTATCTACAGCAGTTACAGATTCTTTTTTTGGTTTAAAACCTTTACGACCTTCTTTATTTAAAGCTGCTGCTTTTTCTTTTGTGTTTTTCATACCAGCATCACCCTCAGGGGTATCTGCTTCAGAAGCTGGGACATAACTTCTTTTGTCATTTTTAATTTTTTCATTTTCTTTTTTAACAGTCATTGGGCCTTTTAATTCGCCGTCTTTATTTCTTATTGGGCCAGGCATTATTTACCTCCTACGATTTTAAGTTTTGGTGCAGCAATTTTCTTTAGACGTTCAACATCACGTTCGATGTCTTCTTCGGAGTTGCCAGTAGAGAATGCGTTTTGCACATTCATCTCAGTAATATTCTTTTCAGTCCACATCGCTTGATGTTTACCTAATAGTTCAAGGGAGCGGATAGCCGCGTTGTAATCGCCTTCTTGTTCAGTTTTCTCAGCGATACGTACTAGGCGGCGTAATATATCATCTGCTTCAATTTTAGTACGCTTTGTCTGATCGGCTTTAAGTTCTGATATTCTTTGTGACACAATAGGATTGCGAATCATAGTCCATGCATTTTTCTTTGCATGTTGTTCTCCGTATCCAGCACGAATTGCTGCAGGAACTGCCGCTAAGTCTTTAATAAACTCTTGACAGAACTGTTCTTGTTGTGGTGTTAGTGTATCGCCTTTAGCCATATTTAATATTATAACTCAAATGGTATTGTAATTCAAGGCTAGGTGCGTTATAATATTCCTGTATGGTCGCAAGACTATACGTCTCCTGTATAGAGGAGAGGAACACAGCGTTACATATCACACACACACTTCACATAATAACGCTCCTCTCCTCGACTTAAAAAAAAAACGTCAAAAGTTGCTAAAATTTTTTGAGGTGTATATGTGTATGTGTATGTGAGTGTATTTTTTGCCCCTCCCCCTCGACCATATCGACCCCCCGACCCACGTAAGGGTGCGACATTTTGACACATGCGACAAGTTGTCCAGTTCTGAGTATCAACATGGAGTTTGCGTATGCGTTTTTTGCATACCAGCTATGCAAACATAGCATAAGACTTGCCTTATTAATGCCACAATGTATCTATATCCTAGTTTTTATCAAGGGCTAAAGACCTAGTCATACCCTGTTAGATACGCATAGTATCTTGGAACTTATCCACAGGCTGTGGATAACTTTTGAAAATAGTTGTTGACTTGGTTTTTGTTTCTGATAAACTGTAAGAATAATAAAAAAGTGAGGTTTTTTATGGCTAAATATTCTAATGGGAATAGTGTGTATTCTCAGAAAATGACACCAGTTGGTAAAAGTTTAGTTTACAATAGTTTACTAAATGAGTACCAAGATTGTAGCGACCCAAATAAATTAGTAACTAGGTATCCTACTCATAAAGTTGATAGTAGTGAATTTAGAATTGCGAATTTTCACCAACATAAGGTTGATGATATAATTAAACAAGCCAAGAATAAAAAGGGTAGAAGACCTGCTTGGCTCAAAATGTTTAAATAGATTGAGGTAATATGAATAAATACAAAAACAGATACAAAAACGCTTTTAACCCTTGTATCGATGCTCCAAAAGTTTTAGACGATATGATGAAGTTATCAAGTCTATCAGTTATTGATGATAGTTTTGATGACCTCACCGAAGATGAAGTGCAATTAATAAACAAAGATTTACGTAACGAATTTGGAATTGATAGAGGTATAAAACAATGGCTATAAGTTTTACAGACTGGGTATTGCAATTTCAAGAAGAACATCAAGAGTTATTAAGTGAAGATAATTATAATGATGTTATAATTGAGAAAGCAGAACAAGAGAAATAATACTTGACAAAGCTAATTATATAACTATGATTGGCTTTTTCAAATATTAGAATTAGCTAGTATTTGTATTAGTGTGGGGTAGTTTCAAGTCAATATGTGTGTATTGATTTGAGCTATCACCCAAACAATAATAGGTGTGATATGACTTTATTAAACTATTTAAGAAATGACTTATCTATGTCAAATAGTGAGATACTTGATTTTGTTACAGATGGTGAACTCAATGGAGATTATGACGCAGAAGATATTGAGTCTGTTCAAAGTACAATACAAGATTTCAATTTCACTAGACACCCACATTTTAGACATATGGTCTTGACCAGAAGTGATATAAGTCCCTGTGATGATTGTGGTCATGTGATGTTCAATGATGATGCAATATCTATTGAGCATGGTGATAGAAGTGTTTGCAGAAGTTGTTGTGATGATGATTATTATTATTCTGAAAATCATGATACTTACAGACATAATGATGATTATGATGAGCATGAGGAAGAAGGATATGATGACTATTCTGGTACTTATTCTTATGATACAGATGTTTTAGAACATTGTAACTTCAATAAACTAGACAAAGAAAATGCAACTGATTACTATGGTATAGAGTTAGAAGTTGAGAGAAGAAAAGATTGTCCAAGCGATATTGCAGAAACAATTAATCAGATGTATCAAGGTTTTGCTATCTGTAAATCTGATGGCTCACTTGATAATGGCTTTGAGGTTGTAACAGGCCCAAGTACTTACAAGTATCACAAGATGAGATGGGAAGAATTTTTCAATTCCAAGTTATGCCAAGAGAATCTAAAAGGTTGGAATACTGACACAGCAGGATTACATATACATATTGGTAGAAAATCTTTGACACCTCTCAACATTGGTAAGATATTAGTATTTATTAATGACAATACTAACACAGATTTTATCAATCATATTGCTGGTCGTTCTTCCCAACAGTGGGCAAGAAAATCACCCAAAAAAGTATCTGATGTACTAAGACCTACTGGTGAAAAGTATGATGCAGTAAATACAAATCACCATGCGACTATTGAACTTCGCATATTTAGGTCAAACATTTCTAGACATGGTTTCTATCGTGTTCTAGAATTTACTGATGCTATGGTAAACTTTGTCAAGCTAACTAATTGCACGACTACAAGTTTACATTACACAGCATTTATTCGCTTTGTGTCTCAAGCACAACAGCGTTCTCAATATCCTAACTTACTGGCTTGGCTTATACGTAAAAGCTATGTTAAGGATATGCAACCAAGTCGTAGTGTTGTTACTACAGACGAAGAAGAAATCATTACTAACCAAAGGGGGTAATTATGTGTTTGATTATTCAAACAGACAAGCCTAACCAATTATCAACTCGATTGCTTGAGACAGCATACGAGAATAATTCTGATGGCTTTGGTGTTATGTTTGTCAATAAAGGCAAACTACACACTCACAAGATAGTTCCAAAAACTTTCAATGATATTGAGAGACTATGGGATAAATACAAATCTATGGATATACCAATGGGTATTCACTTTAGATTTGCAACTAATGGCGATACCAACAAAGCTATGTCGCACCCATTTCAAGTATTATCTAGAGCAAAGGGTGATGACAGAGACATGTGGGTAATGCACAATGGCCCACAACTTCCAACACCTATGATTGACAGCAACAAATCTGACACTCATCAATTTGTTAAGTGGGTATTACGACCACAGCTATCAGCTAATCCAAAGTTGTTACACAATGCAGAGTGGCAAGAAATGATTGAGGACTTAATCGGTACTGACAAGCTGTTGTTTCTTGATGGCAAGACCAAAGAGTTTGTTATCTTCAATCGTGGTGAGGGTACTGACATGGACAATGTAGGTTGGTTATCCAACACTTATTCTATACAGCCAACATCATATGGTAAACGAGACAAATACTATGATGAAGTAACCGATACAATCAAAGATGTATCTGATAACAAATGGTGCTACGAAGATGATGACTGGTATGGAAGTTATGGTGGCATAACAACTAGACACTATGGACAGTATCGTAATGGCATTACTACATCAACTACACCACATGCAAATGGTATTTCAGTTCAAGATAAACAACTTGACTTACCTTTGCCAAAGCAAGACGCAGATGAAACCATGTGGAATGGTAAGACATTGAAGATGGAAGACCTTTATCAAATGGATAAAGACGATATCATAGACTTATGCGAGGACAATCCTGTTGGTGTGGGTGTCTTGTTAAGTG
>Ga0209337_1000479_pt1 | contig 32262 bp, 53 predicted proteins | sample LinPmetageLP53_FD_184044 | JGI IMG/M metagenome (GOLD analysis project Ga0209337, IMG submission 184044) | Marine viral communities from the Pacific Ocean - LP-53 (SPAdes) (version 2) | ecosystem: Environmental > Aquatic > Marine > Oceanic | place: Pacific Ocean | collected 2010-02-08
CGCAGATATACAATTTAGGGGCAATGATGGTGGTTCAACTATAACTGCTCTTACACTTGATATGTCAGATGGTGGTGTCGCAACATTTAATGCTGGTGCTGAATTTGGTGGCAATGTGCTTTGGCCAGACAATCAAAAAATATTAGTTGGCACAGGTGCTGATTTACAGATATATCACGATGGTACTGATTCTCATATTGCAGAAACAGTTACTACTCGAAGATTTCTTATACGAGGAGATGAAGTAACAATTAGAAATGCTGATTCTAGTAAGGATTCTGCAAAATTTAATAATGGTGGTTCAGTAGACCTTTACCATAATAATGTTAAAAAATTAGAAACAACTAGTGAAGGCGCTAAAGTAACTGGACATTTAAGATTAAATAATAGTCAAGAAATGCAATTTGGCGGTTCTGCAACACACATTGAGGGTGATAGTGGTTATATGGCTTTTGATGTAGGTAGTACAGAAAGAATGAGAATTACAAGTAATGGTAGTATTCATTGCCCAAGTACTACATCTTCTAGTGGTGCAAAGTTTGGTTTTGGAACTGACGCTCCGAATGGTAAAGTACACATTAAGTATGATGGCTGGAATGGCTCTGATGGCATAGAAATGCAAGATATGTATGGAGGCAATTATGGAACTATAGCAATTGATTTTCAAAGAAATGGTAGTAGAGTTGGAACTATTCAGACTACTTTATCAGCTACACAATATAACACATCCTCAGACTATCGCTTAAAAGAAAATGTAGATTACACTTGGGATGCTACAACAAGACTTAAACAACTCAAACCAGCTAGATTTAATTTTATAGCAGATGACACTAATACTCTTGTTGATGGCTTTATAGCACACGAAGTATCAAGCATAGTTCCTGAAGCTATTAGTGGTGCAAAAGATGCTACTGAAACATACACAAATAATGAAGGTAATGAGCAAACAAGAATAGTTGCACAAGGCATAGACCAAAGCAAACTTGTACCTTTATTAGTTAAAACAATACAAGAGTTAGAGGCTCGTATAACCGCACTAGAATCCTAATGAATAAAAAATTCTGGATAATTATTTTTATACTTGTAATTACTCAAGCATCTGCTTTTGGCTATATGAATAATCGTTTTGTATTGTTACAAGAACAGTTTAAACAGAATAATTCTGAAGAAATTATTTTTAGTCAACAAATGCTAAAGCAAGATATGAATCAAGTTATTCAAGTTATTAGAGGATTAATGATACAAGTAGAATATTTAACACACGAAAATGGAAAAAACAAACCAAAGAAAATTAAACAAACTAAAGATAGGGGCATAGATTTGTCATGACGAAAGGTTTAGCTATATTCATAGGTTGTGTTATCTTTGCATTTATCGTGGCTATTTGGCTAGGTGTTGAAGCTGTAAGGTGTACACCACCTTGTATATAAATGACAGATGCTCAAATCAGTACAATGCGGTGGAGATGGACTGCTTTAATTTTATATCTGTTAATTTGTTTTTATGATTTTTTGTTTGTGCCTGTATGGTACGGACTGAATAGACCAGATATTAGTGAATTTATGATTATAATTAACTCAACAGAAGAAACAATTGTACAAATGGAATTGATGAAAAAACTTACAGCACAACACAATCCATTTACTCTTATGAATGGTGGTTTATTCCACTTGGCATTTGGAGCAATTTTAACAGGTAGTGCAGTAGGACTTAATAAATAGGAGAAATAACATGGCTTATAACAAAACACCTTATAAAAATACAAAAGGTAAAGGCAAAAAGAAGAAAAAGCGTGGATAACAGAATTGAAATGCTTGAGCATAAAGTTGATAAGCATAGTTCACAAATTTCTAAATTATTCAATAAGTTAGAAGATACTAATGTGAAATTAAATGCTATTATGCACACGCTAAACCAAATAAGATGGACTTTTTATGGTGCTGTCGGGTATTATGCCTTTTCGGAATTAGGTTTATTATCTGTTCTGAAAATCATGCAATAAATAAAATGGGGGTTTTATGTACAGTCTTGATGAAATGAAACAAAGAGCAAAAGGCAAAACAAGTTTAATTGTATTTGCTGTTATTGTAGTTGTAGGTTTTTTAATAAACTGGTTACAGTAAATTGTTTGGCATCCCCACAGAAGTAATCACTATGTTGTTTTCAACTGTGGGTGGTGCTGTCATGAAAATGTGGTCTCAAACAAATGCAGATAAAGCTGAACAACAAAAAGCATTAATAACAAGATTTCAAGAATCAGAAAAAAGTGTTGAGAGTGCTAGAGCATTTGTAAATCCTAATGCAAATTGGATAAGGCGATTCTTGGTGATTAGTTTTATGGCAATGGCTGGTTTTATATTACTTGCACCAGCAATCTTTAATGTTACAACACAAATACCAGTTATATCAACTGAAGGTTTTAAATTATTATTCTTAGATTTTACAAAAGATATTACAACATGGGTCGAATTGGAAGGTATAGTTACTCCCGATTGGTTAGGTCATGCTATACTTTCAGTAGTGGGCATGTATTTTGGCTCAAGTATAACTTCTCGTAGATGATCACAAAAAGAGCGATTGTAATACCAGACCAGCATTTTCCAATCCACGACTCAAGAGCAGTCAAGGTTACACTTCAAGCAATTCAATTAATTAAACCAAACATATTTATTAATTTAGGTGATGTTGGTGAATGGAGTTCTGTATCTAGCCATAGATATAAAAGACGAAAACAACCACCATTAGAATATCAATTACCAGAAATAGATAAAGAAATAAGAGCAGTTAATAAACAAATTGATCGTTTTGATAAAGTTTTAGATGAAGTTGGATGTAAAGAACGATACATATTGGCAGGTAATCATGATGAATGGCTAGATAGTTTTGTTGAATACCATCCATATTTAACTGATTACACCTTTAGAAATGCTTGTCGTTGGAAAGAAAGAGGTTATGAGTATCGTATTTATAATGATGTTTTAACAATAGGCAAATTATCATTTACGCATGGTGCATACACTGGTCAAAATCACGCAAAAAAACATTTAGATTCTTATGGTACTAATATTATGTATGGTCATGTGCATGATGTAGCTAGATACTCAACCACCAGGTTATTAGATGGCAACATTAGTTCTTGGGCAATGGGATGTTTAAAAGATATGTCACCTCAACAAAACACATGGTTAAAAGGTAGATTACATAATTGGAATCATGCTTTTGGCATTGTTACTTGGTACAAAAATGGTAATTTCCAAGTAGAAGTTATAGATATAGTTGATGGTCGTGCCAATGTTTGGGGTACAGAGCTTACCTAATACCCCATTTTTCCAACATTTCTATTAAATCTGGTACTGAGTAGACTACACCAACAACGCCTCCATATGACTTGATTTCGTCTATTCTTGCTTTTTGATTAGAACTAAGTGTTCCTTTAGGCGTAGTAGTTTTAGGTTTCTTAACTTCTATTCCATAATATTTGCCATTATAAATTAAGGTTATATCAGGAATGCCTGACTTTACTCCTTCAGCTTTTAATTTTTTAGCTACTGTTATGTTTCTTCTGCCACCATTAGGAACTGCCCACCAACACAATTTACGCAAATCTAAATATTGTGCTATACCTTTTTGAATTTGGTGTTCTACATCATTCATAGTTCTCATTATAATTTATTTGTATAAATAAGTATATACAGACGAATAATGGGCGTATAATTCTTTTTATGAGGTCAATTTTGATTTCATAAATAGGAGATAAAAATGAAAATATTAACGGATAAAATTACAAAAGCGTTACATCACAATTACAAGCATGGTAATGGTGCAGATTTAAAACCTGTATTAAAATTATTTGGTGGTTCAGCTTGTACTTGGTTACTTACAGAACTAGACCCAAAAACTAATGTTGCTTTTGGTTTGTGTGATTTAGGAATGCAATGTCCAGAATTAGGTTATGTAAGTATGGATGAATTGACAGCATTAAAATTTGCACCTTTCGGTTTACCTGTCGAACGAGATTTACATTTTGAAGCTGACAAAACAATTATGGAATATACAAAAGAAGCTACAACTTTAGGATATATACAGGCTTAATTCCTTACCACCTTGCTATGTGGAAAAACTGGCACATTAATTTAAGGAGAATATATGCAATACCCAGATGATGAAGAAATTAACGAAATGGCTTGGAAAGAATTTTGTTCAGAAGTTGAAAGTCAATTAATTGAATTTGAGCATGTTGTTGATGAAAAAACTGGAACAGTTGTTTTTAATGAAAGAAATGTTAAATTGATCGTAGAAAATGTTGTACATTTAAAAGAAATTGCAAAAAGTTTTGTTCCATATTTTAACGGACACAATGAACAAGAATTGGAGTGGGATTATACAGATGATTTGTGGAATGCGATATGGGAATCTTGGAAGATAAAACCAAAATAAAAAGTTTATAATAGTTCTTATTTAGGAGAATTATTATGGCTATTGAAGATACAGAGTTTGTTTTTATACCCGAAGGAGACCATCATGTTACTGTTCCTATTAATGAAGCAGATGGTAAAGCACTTTTGGATATAGCAGGTGGTTACAGAGGTGCTATGGAATGGCAATTTACAAGTCATGATGGTTCTAATGTAACTTTATATTTTATAAATGAAAAGGACATAGTAGAAGATGAAAAAATCAAATATGACGGGTGATCAAATTAAACAAATTAGAAACCATTTTGGTTTGACCCAAAAAGAATGTGCAAATAGACTTGGAGTTGGTATTAGAATGTGGCAAAAATATGAAGCTGGACATTCATGCAAAGAAGTTTATTTAGATGCAGTATTTAAAATAGAAAGCATAGATTACGCAAAAATACCAAAAGCATATAACGAAATAATGGCGTAGTTCTTGTGTATAATAAAAATATAACTAAGGGGTTTTTACCCCTTTTTTATCCACTACCAAAAATGAGGAGAAGCAATGAAAGATTCATTTATTGTATACAGAAGTTTCCATCTAGCAATATCAGAATTAGAAGATAAAGACCGATTACAAATATACGATGCTATATTTGAATTTGGATTAAATCATAAAGAAATTAAATTAGAACATTTACCAAAAGCTATGTGGCATTTGATCAAACCACAATTAGAAGCAAATCACAGAAAATACTTAAATGGTAAATTAGGTGGTCGTGGTAATAAAGCTAACCCAAAGCAAAACGAAAGCAAACAAGAACCTAAGGATAACCAAGAGATAACCACAGGTTATAAATCTAATAACCTAAGGATAACCAAACAAGAACCTAATGATAATGTTAATGCTAATGTTAATAATAATGTAAATGTAAATGTTGGGTTGCCATTAAAAGAAAATGGCAATGAAGTAATATTAGACTTTGATTTTTTAAACGAATTAAAAATAACTTACCCACTTGTTAATTTGCACGATGAATTAACAAAAATGAGAACTTGGTTATTAGCAAATCCATCTAAACGAAAAACAGCAAGGGGTATGCCCCGATTTGTTAATTCTTGGTTGTCAAGAATAAAGACAGAATCACCTGTAGATAGTTATGCTAATATACATAAAGCTGTAATGGATAGAAAAAATGTACGCAAATAACGATATAGACAATAATCAAATGGATTGCATACAAATAGCAACTGAGATTGCTTATTGGTGTGAAAGAAACTATGGTTATTTTGTTCGTAGCAAGGCCGACAAGGTAGCTACAATTAACGATTTATCTGATCAACTAGCAAGACTAACAGTGCATCAACAAAATAGCTGGAATAGAGCATTAAACCAACATTACGATATGGGTTTGGCTCATCCACCTTTACCTGCACAAGTAATTAAAACAATGAGAGGTTTAGCACCCGAAAATAATGAGGAGATTAAAAAATTGGCACATAATATAAATGTACAAATAGATTGGTATGGACAATGGCAACAAGCAAATCACGATTCTAAAATGACGTTCTTTAAAGACCACCCACCTCAAGGTGTTGGTTGGACAGATATTCCATCTTATATTCAATACGAAGCTAAAAAATATTATATGGCAAATGCCGATATGAATAATTATGAAGCTATGATGCACATGAGAACAACATGAAAATTACTTTACAAAAATATGAAACGCAAGGTGCAAAATCTGGAGTGCTTGTTCCTTGCGATGAAGAATCAGAAACTTTTGTTGGTAAATTAATTAGAAATGATGTAATTACTGCTGATTTTATAAAACCAAGAAATTACAAATTCCATAAAAAATGGTTTGCTTTAGTTAAATTTGCATATGATCATTGGAAACCATCTAATCTTGAAGATGCAAGATGGAAAAATGTAGTTCCAGAAAAATCATTTGATAGATTTCGTAAAGATATTATTATTATGGCAGGAAGATATATTGCTGTGTATCGTGTAGATGGTTCTGTAAGAATAGAAGCACAATCTATTGCTTTTGCAAATATGGATGAAGAAGAATTTGGAAAATTGTATGACAAAACAGCAAATGTTATTTTAGAAAAAATATTAACTACTTACACAGCTGAAGAATTAGCTTTAACAGTTGTTAAATTAGAAACATTTTATTAACCTATAGCAGTATTATGCGTTCCAATGGTATTACAACACAGCAATAGGTTATGACTAAAAAAGAACGCAAAATTAGATTTGAAACCTTAGCTGAATATGGTTGTTGTATTTGTATGCGACCCGCTGAAATACATCATCTTATAGGATATAAATATTCTAGTTTAGGAAAAAAAGCAATTGATCAAAACACAATACCTTTATGTGTAGACCATCATAGAGGTTCACAAGGCATACATCATTTAGGGATGAGAGTATGGGAAGAAGTTTACGGAACGCAAGAATACCATCTAAATTTAATTAATAAAAAAGTCAAACTGTACGAATAAAGAGCGTATAATAATCTTTATAGCAATTAAGCTATATGACCAAAAATTAGGAGAATTATATGTTTAGATTTATCTTAGAAGCAAGGCGTAAAACTAACAAATGGTTATGGGAAAAAGGCATAGTTAAATACAATCAAAAATATGCTTTTCACAATATTAAACCAATTCCTTATGAAAAAGCTATTACTCCGTTAAGGGGTAGGTGGTGGTTTTTGTTAGGTATTTGTGTTGGTTACATTCCTTATGTAGTTCACATGCAAGGATGGTTAAGATGAGCAAAATAGGTCAAGAAATCATACAAATGTATGAAGATGGCAAAATTGTATTTGATGAAAATACAAATTGCTATTTGCTTGTTAATTGGCAAGAACAACAGCGTATAGATATGGAAGAAATACGCAATGATGCTTTGTATGATGAATATAAAGAACGCAAAGCAGGAATTACTAAAATAACTTTAGGAGATGAAAATGATACTTGATTATAAAAAAGATTACTATGATGATATTCATATAGCACAATTACACACGCTAAGAACAGGTCTTTTATTAGAAATGAAAGGCATGAAATTAAGTTGTGGTAGAAGTTGTTATACGATCATAAAAAAGCGTTGGGATTTAAAAGGAAACCAACAAAGAGTTTATGAGCAATTAACATATGCAATGGAACAATGTTGTTTAATAGGAGATGATAATGCTTAGTCAAAAAATAATAATTGAAAAATGGTTACATGATTATGGCTCTATAACTGGTAAAGAAGCTATGGAAAAATGTGGTGTATACCGATTAAGTAATTGTATTTTTAAAATACGAGAAAAACAAAAATTAACTAAAAGCAAATACTATATAGAAACGACTTATATAGATGTTGTCAATCCACATACTGGTGCAATTAGCCATCCAGCTATGTATAAATTATGCAAAAAAACAATTTTACAAACCTTAATGGAGAAAACAAAATGACTACTAAAAATTTAACTTTATCTGAAGCATTACTAGAATTTAAAAAAAGAGAATTAAAAGTTGTAAAAGATTCTAAAAATTCTTTTTATGCTAATTCTGAATATGCTGATATTAACAATGTACTTAAAACTATACAACCTACATTAAATGATTTAGGAATTGTATTAGTTCAAAGTGTGCAAATTCAAGATGGTTTTGATGTGTTACAAACTAATATATCAATGGCACATAATCCATCTGAAGGCTTATCAAGTTCTGTAAGATTAGTAATGCCTCAAGGAAAAGAAAACATGCAAACCCTAGGGGCGTGTGTGACATATGCTCGGAGATACGGAATTATAAGTATGCTATCTCTTGAAGCTATAGGTGTTGATGCTGATGATGATGGAAATGTAGCTATAGGCATGAAACCTAAAACACCAAGCCAAAAACGAAGTGATCATGTGGTAAAATTAAAAAGTGATTTAGATAGGGCGAAGAAAACTGGCAATTTAGAATTAGCCACAAATGTTTATGAAGAAGCTGATGGTACTGATTATTTAATACCTGTGATAGATTATCATTCACAATTGTTTGACAATACAGAAGCAACTTTATAAAAAAAATTACTGATGCCCAATCGGTATTCGGGGTTTCAGTTAAGGTTATTCATTCCTTATCTCCTTTACCTCGTTAGGTCTTATGGGGGATTGGTTGCCCTAAGCAACCACTATTACAGGATATAGAATGATTACATATGAACAATTCTTAGAACATTTAACAGACCCATCACTTATGCCAAAAGATAGGTTCACAAACAAAATAGAAATACTTAGATTAAAAAACCAAATGGGTTGGACAATTGCCCATGCTCAATCAAGACGAGGTTGGGTAACAAATGATAATAACATACTAAAATGGTCAACTATACAAGGTTACACAGTTGCTCATTGCCAAGCATTTCATGGCGAAATATTTACATCAAAAATAATTAACAGACTTCAAACTGATATTGGGTGGTTGCCTGCATCTTCAAAAACAAAAATAGAAACGAAGATATCAGTTGAACAATTAGGCAGTCTTGTAACCAAAGGCTATTCTTATATATCTAAAGCAAGGAGAAAAAAATGAACTACGATAATACAAACAAAGCAATAGCTTATGTTGAAAATGGACTGTTTGCAAAAGCAGGTGTTGAAAATTTACAAGCACAAAGAAAACCGATACTCAAACTTAAAGTAAATGTTGATGGCAAAGATGTAGAAATAGCATTGTATTTTAAAATGGTATATGACGAAGCTACAGGAAGTTTTACTGATCAATATAAAGTTACTAGCACAGGCTCTAAAATGTTAGCTGGAAAAGTAACTTTACCATATGTTGCAAATGCAATAGATTCTGTTACTGAATCAAATGTAGAAGAATTTGAAGATAAAGTACCTTTTTAGGCTTTCATATTCTTTCATATAGCAACTTTCTTTACCCTTGCCTTGTCGTTGGTAGGGGTAAATGTCTAAAATAACTAAGGCAACTCTTAAAAAAGCAATTGATCAAAATGTTTGGCGTTTTGCTAAAACAATGCCAAAGAATCCACATTGGTATGCACTGCGTGAAAATTGGCAAGGCGAATTAGATTTTGATATTTTCGTAATATACATTCGGCAGTTCGGATATAATACAAAATATCGGGGGTGGAATTACACCTTGTTAGATATTGATGGACATTCTTATTGGACTATGGGTGCACCAATATCTAAAACGATACTTATAAACAGAAAAGAGATTGTATGAATTCAGAGGATTTTTACGATAGCATTGCAGAGCAATACGATACATTCTTCCAAGATGAGGCATCTAAGGAAGAAGATGCTAAAGTTAAAGAACATTTAATTCCATTGTTACAATGGGGCAATAAACGTGTCTTAGATATAGGATGTGGTACAGGTCTTTTATTAGAAATGTATTATATTGATGATTATATTGGTATAGACCCATCTATAAGAATGTTAGCTCAACTTACTAAAAAGTTTGAAAAATCTATAGTTTTTAAAACGCCCTTTGAAGATTTCCATTGGTTAAACAATAGAGATATATTAATTTCTTTATATGGTTCTATTAGTTATGTGGACCCTGTTTATTTTAAAGAATACTTACAGCATTTTCATGGTGAATTTTATTTTATGTTTTATAACGATAATTACAAACCTGTAACTTACGATAAAGCTGGAAATAAAACTGAACATTACAATATTAACGAATATGAATTTGATGATAAATGGATGTCAGGTGCTAATATTTATTATTTAAATAATTATTTAATTTTTACGAGTCTTGAATTATGAGATTTTATAGAAATGAAAATGTTTTTGAAGTTGCATTAGATAGAATAAGATGGTTGTATGATGAATTTGACGATATTGTTGTTTCATATAGTGGTGGTAAAGATTCAGTAATTGTTTTTCAATTAACATTAATTGTAGCTAAAGAAAGAAACCGATTGCCATTAAAAGTTTTGTTTTTAGACCAAGAAGCAGAATTTGAAGCTACTATTGATTTAGTAACTGAAATCATGGAAATGAAAGAAGTTAAACCTATGTGGTTTCAAATGCCTATGAAGATATTTAATGCCACATCTTCACAAGACCCATGGATTCAATGTTGGGATAAAGATAAAGAACATTTATGGATGCGTAAAAAAGTACCATATGCAATTACAGAAAATAAATATGGAACTGATCGCTTTAAGGAAATGTTTACAAAAATATTACTTACAGATTTTCCACCTAGAAGTGCAAATATTGGGGGTGTAAGAGCCGAAGAAAGTCCAGCAAGACTACTTTCTCTAACTGGACAAGTAACCTATAAGGGTGAAACATGGGGCAAAGCATTAGACAAAATTAAGCATAAATATACTTTTTATCCAATTTACGATTGGAGTTATACAGATGTTTGGAAAGCAATACACGATAACAATTGGAAATATAATGTGGTGTATGATCAACAATTTAGTTGGGGTGTTCCAATATTAAAAATGAGAGTTTCTAGTTTATGCCATGAAACTTCTGTAGCAAATCTTAAATATCTACAAGAAGTAGAAAAAGATACATGGCAAAAATTAACTCAAAGATTACATGGAATTGATACAGAAGGTAAATTTGGAGATGATTTAGGTTGCCCCCAGGAATTACCATTTATGTTTCATAGTTGGAATGAATACAGAGATTACCTTGTAGATAATATGTTGCCAGAAGGTAAAGGCAAAATAAAAATAATTAAAAAATTTAAGAATTTTGATAATAGATTTGGACATTTAAAAAGATATTACAGAGTTTGTATTACAACAATTATTAAAAATGATTATCACTTTACTTTATTAGATAATTACAGAGTTGCAAATAATAGAAAAGAAATTAAATCTGGAGTACCAAAGGAGATGTATGTCTAAAATAAAAATGCCAATTGATAGTGTTAAATGGGTTAGTTTAGATAATGTTGAAGCAAATGATTACAACCCAAATTCTGTAGCTAAAACAGAATTAAAATTATTACAAACTTCAATACTTGCTGATGGTTATACACAACCTATAGTTACTTTTTATGATAATGACAAAAACAAATATGTAATTGTAGATGGTTTTCATAGATACACCTGTTGTAAGATTAATAAAGACATCAATTCTATGTGTAATAACAAAATCCCAGTAGTTGTTATAGAAAAAGATATTAATGATCGTATGGCTTCTACAGTTAGACACAATAGGGCAAGAGGAAAGCATTCTGTAACAGGTATGAGTGATATGGTATTTAAAATGCTTGATAACGGAATGAGTGATACTGAAATATGTAAAGAATTAGGAATGGAAGCTGAAGAAATAGTTAGGTTAAAACATTTAACTGGATTTTCTAAATTATTTGCAAATGTAGAATATAGAAAAGCATGGGAAACTGATAAACAATTACGCATAAGAAAGGAACATAGAGATGGAAACGATAAAAAAGAAAATTAAAGATTTAATACCATATAAAAACAATGCTCGATTAAATGATGAAACAGTTGAGCGTTTAGCAAAATCAATAGAAGATTATGGTTATGTTGTTCCTATTGTAATTGATCACAAGAATGTTTTAGTAACTGGTCATGCTAGATTAAAAGCAATTAAAAAATTAGGATGGAAAAATGTTGAATGTGTTGTGTCTAATTTATCTGAAGAAGAAAATAAAGAATATCGAATAATAGATAACAAAATACAAGATATTACAGAATGGAATGATGATTTATTAGTAACAGAATTAAGAGGGTTACAACATATAGCATCTGAATTTGATTTAAAAGTTAACACAGCATTAGAAACAAGTTATGGAATGTTTGACGATGCAGTAACAAATGCTGATATAGAAAAACAAGAAAACAAATTTGAAACTGGTTTTGTCAATAGGGCAAATCAAGCAAATGATAGTTTAATACAAGTTTCTTGTGAGCATTGTGGTGCTAATTTTGGTATAGAGGCTGATAAATTATGAATATACAATCTATAAAAACTAAAGATATTATTCCGTATTGGCGTAATCCTAGAAAAAATGATGAAACTTTACCAGCTTTAATTAAATCTATACAAAAATATGGTTTTAAAGTTCCGTTAATTATAGATAATAAAAATGTAATTATAAGTGGGCATACAAGATTTAGAGCAATTGTTGAATTAGGATGGGAAGAAGTAGATTGTGTAAAAGTAGATTTTAGTGATGAAAAAGCTAAAGAATTACGATTGTTGGATAATAGAATACATGATTTAACACAATGGAATCAAATTGAATTAGATGATGAACTTGCGTCTATTATTGGATTTAGTAAAACACTTGATTTCTTTGATGGAACATTAGATAAGATATTTGATATAACAAAAGAAAGTTTTGATGTAGATTTAAATATAGAAATTGGTGCATCAGAAAGCGAAACTGAGGATGTATTAGTAATATGTCCTGTATGTATGGAAATGACAAAACTTGAGAAATAATTATGGACACTTCAAAATCAAACAAAAGACAACAAATAACTGAAACAAATAAAGCTAACTTTATAAAGGCATTTAGAAAAAGTGCAGGAAACATAGCACACGCCTGTAAATCTGCTGATATTAATAGACAAACTTACTATAACTATTTAGAGAAATTCGACACCTTTAAAAAAGAGTGCCATAATATCAAAGAAGAAAACATTGATTTTGCTGAATCTGTATTAATGGATGCAATAAGAAATAAGAATATGACAGGTACTATTTTCTATTTAAAAACTATTGGTAGAAACAGAGGATATGTTGAAAAACAAGAAATGGACATTGAAGGTAGTTTTAATTTACATGTTAAATTCCTTGATTAGTGGAAGCTACAGGAGTTGTCGAATTAAAAAAGGTATATAAACCTTTATTTGCACCAAAAAGATACAAAATCTATTATGGTGGCAGAGGTGCAGGAAAATCTACTGCATTTGCTTTAACTCTATTAACTTTAGGATGTCAAAAAAAACTTAGAATACTTTGTACTAGAGAGATACAAGGTTCTATGAAGCAATCAGTCCATAAACTCTTAGAACAATGCATTGATAAACTAGGCTTAGGAACTTATTACAAAGTAACAAGAGAGGGCATATGGGGTATAAATGGAACTGAATTTATATTTCATGGTTTACGACATGATCCAATGCAAATTAAATCGTTAGAAGGCGTAGATATTTGTTGGGTTGAGGAAGCACAAAAGATAACTAACGAAAGTTGGGAAATTCTTATTCCAACTATTAGAAAAAAGGGAAGTGAAATATGGGTTAGTTTTAATCCTAATCTTGAAACTGACCCAACTTATCAAAAATTTGTAATTAACAATCACAGACCAGAAGATACGCTACTAGTTAAAACAAATCATGACGATAATCCGTTTTTTTCTATGGAATTGCAAAAAGAATTAGATTACATGAAAGAATACGATTATGATGAATATTTGCATGTATGGGAAGGAGAATGTAAAACTTCATCTGAAGCACAAATATTTAGGCATAAATTTAAAGTCCAGGATTTCGAAACTCACAATGATGTAGCTTTTTATTATGGTTTAGATTGGGGTTTTTCACAAGACCCAACAGCAGTATTAAGATGCTATGTTTTTGATAGTTGTTTGTATATTGATTATGAATCAGGTGGGCGTCAGGTAGAATTAGACAATACCTACAGACTAATTGATGAAATTCCAAATGCAAAACAGCATATAATAAGAGCAGATAGTGCACGACCCGAATCTATTAGCTTTGTTAAAAGACAAGGTTATAGAATAGAATCTGTGCATAAATGGTCTGGAAGTATACAAGATGGTATAGAATTTATAAGAAGTTTTAAAATGGTTTACATTCACTCGAGGTGTTTAGAAACTGCAGGGGAGTTTGTTAGATATAGTTATAAGGTTGATCGTTTAACAGAAGATGTTTTGCCAGTAGTTATTGATGCTAATAACCACTATATTGATGCATTACGCTACGCATTGCAACCTATGATTAAAAAACTTGGTCAACCAAAATTAGCTAAAGTAACAGGAGTTTAAATGAGTATCGAAAGCGTACATCCGTTATACATAGATTGTAAAGATAAATGGACAAGAGTCAGAGATTCTTTTTTAGGTTCAGACACAATAAAAGAAAAAGGCGAAGTTTATTTGCCTAAACTTGGTAGTCAAGATAAAGATGAATATAGTTCTTATGTTTTAAGAGCAATGTATGTAAATGCTATAAAAAATACAGTACAAGGTTTAGTTGGTGCTGTAATGCGTATTGACCCAGTTATTGAAGCACCAAATAGAGTTATGGAATTAGCTGAAGATATTACTGGTACAGGTGTAAGTCTTAATGATTTTATATCTAATATGTTATCTGAACAATTACTTATGGGTAGGCAAGGTGTGTTAGTTGATCGCACAGAAGATAGAGCATATTTATCGGGATATACAACAGAACAAATAACAAATTGGATGAATGATGATGTTATTGTTTTAAAAGAAACTTATTTACAAAATGATTCACAAGACCCATATGAAATGGAATATATGGTGCAATATCGTGAATTGTTAATAGATGAAGATGGAAAATTTTTAGTTAGAATATGGCGTGATAATAATGGTTGGTCAATAGTAGATGAAGTTTATCCTACAAAAGTTGGACAAGCATTAGATGAAATACCATTTGTAGCGTTAAGTGGTAATGAATTAAACCTTAATCCAACACAACCACCTTTATTGTCATTAGTTGACACAAACCTTTCAATGTATAGAACAAGTGCTGATTTAGAACATGGCAGACACTTTACAGCTTTACCAACACCTTATGTAACTGGCATAGATGCTGAAAGTGAATTAAGGATTGGTTCGGGTTCAGCTTGGATATTACCAGATTCATCAAGTAGAGCTGGGTATCTTGAATTTACTGGTCAAGGATTACAAGCATTAGAAAAAGCAGTAGAAGAAAAGCGTGGCATTATGGCTAGTCTTGGTGCAAGTTTATTACAAACGCAAAAAGCAGGTATTGAATCAGCAGAATCTATTAGATTAAGACAGAACTCCGAAGCCTCTGTGCTTGTTGGGGCAGTTTTATCTGTTCAAGAAGGAATTGCTAAAGCACTAGGTATTTTAGCTGAATGGGAAGGCGTTAGCGGAGATATAAAAGTTGCATTAAATACAGACTTTGTAGATACTAAGATTGAATCAGATGATTTAACTGCATTAATGGGTGCTTGGCAAACAGGTGCTATTAGTCATGATACTTTCTTATACAATATGAAGAAAGGCGAAATCCTACCAGATGAAACAACTATTGAAGATGAAAAAGATTTAATAGATTTACAAAATGGACAAATAGTTGAAAATGCGTTAAATTTAGATTAAATTATGAATACCAACGAAAAGATACTTGATGAAATAGTTGGGTTTGCTGTTGACATACAACGATATGAAGCTACTGTACAAAATGAAGTATTAAAACAATTAAAAACTTTAGAAACAAAAGTTCTTAAAGAATTAAGAGAATCAGAAGTTGCTGATACTTTAAGAAAACAAACGCAACAAAATCGTTTAAAAGCATTACTGATCAAAACAAAGAAAACAATAACTGATACTTATAAAGAAATATCTAATGCTCAAATCCAAACTTTAAAAGAAGTTGCAGAATTATCAGAATTACAAGTCATTTCTTCTATAAATACTTCTTTAGGTGTTGTTATAGTTAATCCAAGTTTAAGTAAAACTATGATTAATACGATTGCCTCTGATACTTTAATTGAGGGTGCACCAACAAAAGAATGGTGGTCGAGAAGAAATTCACAATTCCAAAGTAGATTTGAAGATACTGTGCGTATGGGTATGATGCAAGGCATAACTACAAATCAAATAGTAGCTTCTTTACGAGGAACAAAAGCAAATCGGTATAAAGATGGGGCATTTAATTCTACATTTAATGGTGCAAGTGCTTTAGTCAGAAGTTCTATACAAACAGTTGCAAATACAGCAAATGTAGCATCCTTCGAACAAAACAAAGATTTAATTAAAGCAATTGAATGGTCATCTACATTTGATAACAGGACATCAGAAATATGTATGGCATTAGATGGATTGCAATGGGATATGAATTATAAACCGATAGGGCATAATAAAATATTTCCAGGTGCTACTGCACATTGGAATTGTAGAAGTAGACAAGTTCCTGTAACTAAAAGTTTTGCAGAATTAGGTAGTAAAAGAAAATTTAAGAAAATACCCGAAGGTACTAGAGCATCTATGGATGGTCAAGTTTCAGGTGGTAAGAATTATGAAGAATGGTTATTAGGTAAATCAAAAGCATTCCAAATAGAAGTGCTTGGAGTAGAAAAACGCAAATTGTGGAAAGCTGGTAAGATTGGATTTAATGATTTAATTAACCAAAGAGGCAACCCATTAACACTTGCAGAAATAAAAAGAAAAATTTAAATTGATCACACACAACGAATAAAAGGCGTATAATTATCTCTATAAAGTTAATTTTGACTTTATGTTAAGGAGATAAAAATGAATATAACAGAAAAAGATTGGAAAGGTTTAGGAGATATCTTGACAGCTAAACTTGATGCATGTATCGAAAGAGAAAATGCAGAAACTAAAAAACAACTGGAAAAAGAAATTAGTAATTTAGAAAAACAAAATAAATTACCACCAGTTGGAAATGGTTATTTCTCAGAATTTAAAGATTGGTCAAAAAGTGATCAAGTGAGATATAACGATTTAATAGAGAAATCTAATAAATTGTAAATAATCATAAATTTAAGGGTAAGGTTGAGGTCTTACCCTTTTTTTGTGTAGTGAATAAAGATGTGGTAAAATTATTTTGACAGAGTCATTTTTTTTATATTACGGAGTAATGTATGAGCGAAGATACAAAAGAAGAAGTTACATATTCAGAAGAAGAATTCAAAGGGGTTCAAACTAAAGTTGACGAATTCCGAAAAAATAATGTTAAACTTATGAAAGACATGGAAACACTTGCCAGTAAATTTGAAGGTGTTGATGTTGATGCATATAAGGATATGTTATCTAAACAAGATGAATTAAATAAAAAGAAACTTATTGATGCAGGTAAGATTGACGAGTTACTTGAAGAAAAAACCAAATCAATGAGGGAAACCCATAATAAAGAATTAGAAAAAACTACAGAAGTGAATCAATCTTTACAAGAACAATTAGCTACATTAGTTATTGATAATGCAGTTCGTGATTCAGCAACTAAAAATGGAGTTGTTGATACAGGTATGGATGATATATTATTAAGGTCAAAAACTGTATTTTCATTAGTTGATGGTAAAGCAGTTCCAACTGACAATCAAGGTAATACAATATTTGGACATGGTACAACTGATCCAATGTCAGTTAATGAATGGGTTAAAGCACAAATGGATGTTGCACCTCATTTATTTAAATCATCTAATGGTGCTGGTTCATCACATGGTAGTAGACCAAATGCAAACAGTAAACAAAATCTAACTTCTGTGCAAAAATTAGAGATGGGGTTTGCAAAATAGGTTTATAATACGCATATTAACTGTCGGAGATAGTTAGACCCTACTTTATTGCCTGTGGCATACAGTAGTAGATGTTTTTTAATCTGCCTGTATTACATGGGCATTATTTTTTTATATAGGAGTCATAACATGGCATCAGTTACATTAGCAGAATCTGCTAAATTATCAGAAGATATGTTGGTTGCAGGAGTGATTGAAAATATTATTACTGTTAACCCTTTTTACGAAGTTCTACCATTTGCAGGTATTGAAGGTAATTCTCTAGCTTATAACAGAGAGAATGCACTTGGAGCCGCACAATGGACAACTGTTGGAACTGCAATTGCAGGTGGTAAAGCACCAGCAACTTTCACTCAAATTACAACTTCATTAACTACTCTTGTAGGTGATGCAGAAGTAAATGGTTTGATTCAAGCTACTCGTTCTAACATTAACAATCAAAAAGCTGTACAAGTTGCTTCAAAAGCTAAAGAGATTGGTCGTCAATATCAATCTAAAATGATTGTTGGTGCAGGTGCAAACAATGAAATCACAGGTTTAGCTTCTTTATGCCCTGCTGGTCAAAAAGTTGCGTCAGCCGCTAATGGTTCTAATCTTTCATTTGCAAAAATGGATGAGGCTATGGATAAAGTTGTAGATAAAGATGGTGAAGTTGATTACATCTTAATGCACTCTAGAACTATTCGTTCTTACATGGCATTATTGAGAGCATTAGGTGGTGCTTCTATTGGTGAGGTTGTTACTTTGCCAAGTGGTCGTCAATTACCAGCTTACAGAGGTGTTCCAATCTATCGTAATGATTACATACCTATTAATGTTGCACAAGGAAATCAAGCGGCTTCAACAAGTGTGTATTTCGGTACTTTAGATGATGGTTCTATGTCTCATGGTATTTCTGGATTGACAGCAAGTGGTTCAGCAGGTATTCAAGTAGTAGAAGCTGGAATTTCTGAAACTAAAGACGAAACAATTACTCGTGTTAAATGGTACAACGGACTTGCTTTATTCTCAAACTTGGGAATCGCAGCAATGACAGGTATTCTTGACTAAGAGCGTTTAATCAAATCCCCACTCTAGGGTGGGGGTTTTACTGGAGTAATTATGGCAATTGATGCAACAGTAAATGGTGCTTCTTCTGATAGTTTTTGTACTTTAGCTGAAGCAAACACTTATTTCACAAATAAACTTTATTCAACTACTTGGGATGCAAGTAGTACAGCTGATAGAGAAAAGGCTCTAAAACAAGCTACAAGAATATTAGATGAAAAAATAGCTTGGACAGGTACAAGAGCAACAAGCACACAAGCATTAGGATGGGGTAGAACTGATGTTTATTATGACGGAATTACTGTTTCCTCAACTGCAATACCAAAACAAATTATTAATGCAACTTCAGAATTTGCAGGGCATTTGCTTGAAAAAGATACAACTATAAATGCAGAAGGTAAAGGTTTAAATTCATTATCAGTTGGAGATATAACTCTTGATTTTGATAAACAAGATACAGCAGGTGTAATGCCTGACATTGTTCAAGAAATGCTTAGAGGTTGGGGAGTTATTTACGCAAGAGCCAAATTTGGTTCTGTTGCAGTTGTGAGGTCTTAATGGCTTTTCGTACAACAATACAAAATTTAGTAGAATCAGCATTTGTAACTCTTGATGATATTACAGAGACGATCACTTATATTTCTACTGTAGGTGGACATTACGATACATATTCTGGTCAAATCACAAACACAAGCACCGAATACAGCTTAAAAGCAGTCGTTAAATATCTAGGTGACAAAGTAGAAGGCAATGAAAAAGAAATCGCTTTTACAGGCGATATTTCAATTATGTTTGCTAGTAAAGATTTAGCAATCATTCCAACAACTGCAGATACTATTAAAAGAAATGGAGATATTTATTCAATTAATAGTATTAAATCAGATTCAGTAATAGCAACTTACACTCTTAATTTGGTGAAATTAGGATGAGTGTTGCAAGTTTCCAATTAGATTTAAAAAAATTTGCTAAACAATTAGATTTAGATTTAGAATTAGTAACTAGAAAAATAGCATTTGATCTTTATACAGATATAACACAAATGACTCCTGTTGATACAGGTCGTGCAAAAGCAAATTGGAACATTGGTTTTCGAAATATTAATACACAAATAACAGACAATACAGTATTTACACCTGTTGATATTCCAAAAGGTGCAGGTAAACACGCTATTTATATTACAAATCATTTACCATATATTGGTGTTTTAGAAAATGGTTCAAGCAAACAAGCACCTAGTGGTATGGTAAAAGTATCAATGAATAATTTAAAATCGAGGTTATCAAGTGTCATTCGCTAATGAAAGAATAGAAATTGAAAATCGTGTAGCTAGTTTATGGATAGACACACCTGTTGATTATGGCAACATAGCATTTAAAAGTCCAAATAATAGTTCCTGGATTCGTTTAAATATATTAAATGGATTAACGGAATATAGGGCAATAAATTATAAGAAACGATATAATGGTATAATAAATGTACAAATATTTGTACCTCTTAAAACAGGTACAAGTGTACAAAGAGAATATGTTGATTCCATTTGTGATATGTTTGATTCTCATATTTTTAGTGATGTTGTTTGTGATGTAGCAAGTGTTACAACAATAGGAACTGATGGTAAATGGCATCAGATGAATGTAGACATACCTTATTGGAGAGATTCATGAGTAAAAACGATGTAAAATTATATCCACCTACAGGTGGTGTAGATTTCATTATTCCTCACCCTACAAAGGTGAAGTTTATGAAAAAAATGGGTTGGGTTGAAAAACCTGTAACTAAAACTATGTCAAAGGAGAAACCAAATGGCAAATCATAAAGGCTCTGAGGGAGTCGTAAAAATCGGTGCAAATACAATTGCTGAAGTTAAAGACTGGAGTCTTTCTGAAACTGCTGACACTATTGAAGATACAACAATGGGTGATGTAGCTAGAACTAGACAACCATCACTTACATCAGCAAGTGGTTCATTAAATTGTTTTTGGGATGAAACAGATGCTAATGGACAAATTGCTATGCAGGCTGGAACTGAAGTAGCATTAAAGCTATATCCAGAAGGAGCCGCTTCAGGCGATTACTTTGCAAGTGTTCAAGCAATTATAACTACACAAGATGCAAGTGCTACAATGGATGGTATGGTAGAAGCTGCTTTTTCTTGGGAATCTAATGGTGCTGTTACATGGGCAACTGTTTAATGTAGCATGAGTGTATTAGATAAAGCTAAAACCCACTTTGATAGCCTTGAAACTAAAGTTATTGAAGTGGAAGAATGGGAAGCTACGATATATGCAACCCCTTTCACTATGGGTGAAAAAAAGAAACTTTGGAAACACGCTAAAGAAGATGATATAGAATTTATGGTAAGAACATTAATTCTAAAAGCGTTAAACAAAGATGGTTCAAAGATGTTTGACATATCAGATAAGATAACATTAATGAATCATGTGGACCCTAATGTAATTGTTCGAGTTGTGGGCGAGATATCGGTAGCTGATACTATTGATGAAATGTCGGGAAACTAATAGGCGATTCCGAGTTAAAAGGTAAATATGAACTTGCGAATCGCTTACACAAAACTGTAGCTGAAATTGATCAGATAACAGTAGAGGAGTTTAACGGATGGATTGCCTACTTTAAATTAAAGGATAAAGATGGCAACTAATCAAATAGCAAATTTAGGTGTTAAAGTAGACCCTAGAGGTGCTGTACGAGGTTCTAGCAAAGCAAAACGAGCAATTCTTGGAATTGGCAAAAGTGCATCTCGTGTAAAACAACAAATCTTTTCTTTAAATGGTGCTTTAGGTGCTTTAGGTGCTGGTGCTGTTTTAAAATCTATAATTAAAAGTGCTTCGGGTTTAGAAAGTCTTAGAGTACGATTAAAATTCCTTACTGGTAGTGTTGATGATGCCTCAGTAGCATTTGATCAAATGACTGCATTTGCTTCTAAAGTTCCATTTGCTTTAGAAGATATACAACAAGCCTCACCACTTTTATTAACAGTTGTCGATGATGTTGATGAATTAAACAGTTTATTAGAAATGACAGGAGATATAGCCGCTGTTTCTGGTCTTGATTTTGTTAAAACAGCAGAACAATTACAGAGAGCAATGGCAAGTGGTATTGCTAGTGCAGATTTATTTAGAGAAAGAGGTGTAGCATCATTCTTAGGATTTGAAGCTGGGGTTAGTGTATCAGCAGAAGAAACTAAAAAAAGAATGAACGAAATGTGGAAAAACGGAACAACAACTGCTGTAGGTGCAACAAAAGAATTAGCAAGTACATTTCAAGGTCAAGTATCTATGATGCAAGATGCTTGGTTTAAATTAAAAATACAAATTGCAGATGCAGGAGTATTTGAATTTGCAAAAGAAGCTATAGAAGATTTAACTAAATTTTTAGGAGACCCACAAACTTTAGAAAATGCTAAAAAATTTGGAGTTGTATTAACTGATATATTTAGTGCAATTAAAAGCACAGGTGAATATTTATTAGGATTGCCAAAATGGGTATTAGAAGTTGGAATAGTAATAGCATTTCTTGGTGGTAAAAAAGCTAGATTAGCAATTATTGGTATTAGTGCTATAGCTATGGGTATTGATGCAGTTACTAAAGCAATCCAAGATTTTCAAAATCAAACAGAAGAAGAAAAATTAGAAGGGCAATTAGAAGGCTTAGAAAAACGAGCTGAAAATGTATCAAACAAATATAAACTTGCTCTTAAAGCATTTAATGAATTTAAAACTTTACATAATTTAGTTAACCCAGATGATATTGTTAATTTAGCAAATCAAAGAGGTGGAACTGCGTTAGTTGAAGAATTTGCAAGATTAGAACAAGCTGTTAGAAGATATAAAGAAGAATTACCTAAAATAGAAACAAGAATTAAAGAAACAGAAGGTGCTTTAAGTATACAAGCAGATACAGTAAGAAATTTAAAGGATGAATATAAAGCTCTAATGGGTTTGCATATGGAAGAACATGTATTTGGTACAGAACAAATATTATCTCTTGAATTCTATAACGAACAATTAGACAAAATGATGAAAGGCTATAAAGATGTTGGTATACAAGCTACAACATTAGGAAGTAATTTAAATGTAGTAAATGATCACATGAATAGAAATTCTATGTTAGCGCATAATATGGCAATAAATTTGCAAAAGATTGCAGATGAAGCTGAATTAGCAAAAGAAAAAACTAAAGAATTTGCTGATAGCATGGCAACAAATATAGAAGATTCAATTATGAGAATGACACAAGGTTTAATGTCATTTAAAGATGTAGTTAAAAGTGTGTTCCAATTTGTAGCAATGGAAATGGTAAAAGCTAATATAGCGAAACCTTTAGCTGGTGCTTTAACAGGAATATTAACAGGAGATACAAGTAGAGGTGGCGCTGGTGATGGTGGGGTTTTAGGAAAAATGTTTCCTAATTTAAAATTGTTTGCAAATGGTGGAAATCCACCTGTAGGTAAAGCATCTATTGTTGGTGAGCGTGGCCCCGAATTATTTGTACCTAATACAGCAGGTACAATTGTTCCTAATAATAAAATGGGTGGTCAAACAATAAATGTTACTTATGCACCACAAGTTAATGCTTTAGACCCAGCTACAGCACAAGTTGTTATATCAGAAAATGCACCAACAATTATTGGTGTGATCAGACAAGCATTTAATGAAAATGGAACAGAGGTTGCAATATGAGTTTTCCAACAACGCCAGTACCAAACAGCATATCAATAACAAGTTTAAATCCTACTTACACAAGTGTAACTCATTCTTTAAAAAGACAAGTAAGAACAAGAGGTGGTCAAAGATGGCAAATTGACGCTACTTTTCCACCTTTAAACAGAACAGACTTTGCACCAATATGGGCATTTGCTCAAAAACAAAAAGGACAATTTGGTAGTTTTAGTTTTACTCCCCCTATATATTCTAATTCTAGTGGTACAGCAACAGGTACTTTAAGTGTAAATAATGGTGCTGGTTATGTAGCTGGTTCATCAACTATTACAGTAGATGGTTTAACAGGTTCTCTTAAAGCAGGTGATTTTATTAAATTTGCTAATCATGATAAAGTTTATTCAATTGTTGCTGATGGTTCTACATCTTTAATTATAGAACCTAGTTTACAAGTAGCTGTTGTAGATAATGTTGTAATTACTTACAACGCTGTACCATTTAAAGTTTCTTTTACATCAGATTCACAAAATATGAAAGTAGGTGCAAATGGTTTTGTTAATTACAGTATACAATTAATTGAGGTTGTTTAATGAACAGAGGCTCAACTACAGCATTTCAGAATGAAATTGTAAAATCTGCTAATAGACCAGTACATCTAGCTGAAATAATTTTTGATGATGAAACTGTCAGAATGAATGATGGTTATAAAACTATTACTTATAGTGGTAATGATTATTTAGCTGTAGGTCATTTTATGGGTTTTTCTAACATCCAGGAATCAGTAGAAGTTATAGTTAGTAAAGTTACAATGTCTTTATCGGGAGTTGATCAAAGTATGATTTCTCGTTTTCTTAATAAAGAATATATAGACAGAACAGTAAAAGTGTATACAGCGTTTCTCACAGATGCACAAGTTTTAGTAGCAAATCCTGTGTTAATTTTTGAAGGCAGAATGGACACTCCTGTTATATCAGATAACCCAATTGCAGGTGCTTCTATGGTTTCTGTAACAGCTACCAATACTTGGGTTGATTTTTCACGAAAAACAGGTAGACATACTAACCATGAAGAACAACAAGTATTTTTTGCAGGAGACAAAGGATTTGAATTTGCCTCGGAAATTGTAAAAGATATTATTTGGGGGAAAGCAGGTTGAGTCCAGATGTTGAAATTAAATTACATGCATATGTAGAAAGTCAAATAGGAATACCCTTTAAATTTGGGCATACCGATTGTCCATTATTTACGCTTGGTGCTGTAGATATTATGTGTGGAACAGAATTAAAATGGCAATTTCTTGGTAAATGGAATAATCAAAAATCAGCATGGAAATATGCAAAAAAACATGGCGATATATATGAGCATTTATTAAGATGGGATTTTAAAAGAGTTAATATACAATATATACAAATTGGTGATATTCTTATTATGGCTCAAGATTTAGCACACGCAAAAAAATGGCGTAGTGTAGCTGTATGTATGGGTGAAAAAATAGCTATAGTTACAGAAGAATACGGATTGCAATTAGTAAATATTAAAGAAGTTCCAAATGTTACAGGAGTAGTCAGATGGCAGTCAGCGTAATTGGAATAGCAGCTTCGGTTGCAGGTACTTACGCAGGTACTTTTGTAACAGGTTCTATTGCTACAGCTTTGACTCAAGGAATAGTTGGTACAGTTGTTGCTGGTGCGTTAAGTGGTTTAGTATCTAAAGATGAACAAGAACAAGTTGATCAAATAAATCAACAACAAGCTAGTGCTTTATTAAACAAAGCATCAAATAATGCACCATTACCAGTTGTATATGGATTAAGAAAAATAGGTGGTACTAAAGTATTTTTAGAAACAAGTGGCACAGATAATGAATTTCTTCATGTAGTAATAGCTATGTCAGAGGGCGAAATTAACTCATTTGAGGACATTTATTTAAATGACATAGTATCGACAGACTCAAGATTTAATGGGGTTTTAAACACATACACACATACAGGAGCAGATAATCAAACTGCTGATTCTAATTTAGTATCTGCAGTTCCTAATTGGACTACAGCACATAGACTTAGAGGTACAGCATATGTTTATGTCAAATTAAAATTTGATGAAGATGCTTATGCACAAGGATTGCCTACTATTACTGCTGATTTAAAAGGTGTTAAAGTATTTGACCCAAGAAATAATGCTACTGCATGGAGTGATAATCCAGTTTTAGCTATTAGAGATTATTTAACTAACACAAGATATGGTAGAGGTATTGCAACATCTTTAATTGATGACACATCATTTATTGCATCAGCTAATTATTGTGATGCAAATGTTACAATTGGTGGTGCAACAGTTAAAAGATATACCTTAAATGGAATAGTAAATACTTCACAAGGTTCAATAACGATTTTAAAGCAACTTCTTACTGCGTGTAAGGGGTTTTTAGTATTTACTGGTGGGAAGTACAAGGTAATCATAGATAAACCCGATACGGCAGGATTTACATTTGATGAAGATAATATTATAGGTGCTTGGACAATTGCTTTAGGTAGTAAAAAAAGTCAATATAATAGAATTCGTGCTAATTTTATTAACAAAGATAAACAATGGCAACCAGATATTGCAGTTATTGAATCAGCAACATTAAGAACCCAAGACAATGGCATATTACTAGAAAAAAGTATAAGTTTGCCATTTACAACAGATATTGATAGAGCGAAGATGATTACTACAATTAATTTAAATCAATCAAGACAAAAAATTAGTTGTGAATTTACAGCAACAATTGAAGGATTAAAAGCAGAAGTAGGTGATGTTGTATATATAAAACATTCTACTGTTGGTTGGCAATATTTAAATTCTAATGCAGGTAAAAAATTTAGAATTATTAAAATGATTTTAAAAAATAATGACGAAGTTAGAGTTACTGCAATAGAATATGCAGATTCTTCATATAATTTTGGCACTATACAAATTAGTGATACAGCACCTAACACAAATTTACCAGATGTAACAACAACTAAAATTCCAGTAAATCTTTTGGTAACAGAAGAATTGTTTGTAACTAACACAGGTCAAGGAGTACAAGTAAGAGCAAATCTAAACTGGACAGCACCAACAGATGCTTTTGTACAATATTATGAAATTGAGTTTAAAGAAGGTGCAGGTGCATTTCAATTTGTTACACAAACAAGGTCTACATCAGCATCAGTTAATAATTTAAAAGCTGGTACATTTACTTTTAGAGTTAGAAGTGTAAATACTATTGGTGTTCGTTCAGCTTACATAACTGTAACTGATACATTAGCTGGATTAACAACACCACCTTTACAAATTGCAAATTTTTCTGTAAATGCAATTGATGGTTCTGCTTATTTACAATGGGATAGGTCAACTGATATTGATGTAATTCATGGTGGTTTTTTAAGAATTAGACACACACCTTTAATAACAGGTGCTGTATGGGCAGGTGGTTCAGCTTTAGGTCAAGCATTAGCTGGTACTTCTACAAATGCTTCTTTGCCATTATTGGCAGGTACTTATATGATCAAAGCAGTAGATTCAGCAGGTAACTTTGCAAATGATGCAACTTTGGCTGTTACAACTGTTCCTAATATTATTGATTTTAATGTTGTACAAACAATTACCGAGTCACCAGGATTTAGTGGTGCAAAAGTAAATACTGTAAAATCTGGCAATACGCTTGTATTAACTAATACTAATAATGTAGTTGCAACAAGTGGTTCTTATACTTTTAACACATTAGCAGATTTAGGTGCTGTTTTTACTTCAAGAATAACTGCAAACTTTTCAGCTTCTGGTTTTGTACAAACAGATTTAATAGATGGTAGAACAGCTTTAATTGATACTTGGGCAAATTTTGATGGTGAGCCTTCTGATAAAGTTATAGCAGAATTACAAATTAGAACAACACAAACAGACCCAGCAAGTAATCCAACTTGGACAGCATATCAACCTTTAGTTGTTGGTGATTTTCAAGCTAGAGGTTTTCAATTTAGGGTAGTTATTACATCAAGCGATTCATCAAGAAACATAGCTATTTCTGCTTTAGGTGTGGTTATTGATATGCCAGACAGAAATGAAAAAGCAACTAATATTACTGTACCTACTAGTGGGTTATCTGTAAGTTATGCTAATCCATTTAAAACTGTTCCATATTTAGGAATAACAGGTCAAAATCTTTCGCAATCAGATTATTGGGTTGTCAGTAATGAAACTGTAAGTGGCTTTAGCATAGTAATATATAATAGTAGTGGCACAGCTATACAAAAAAACATTAATTATATGGCAACAGGATTTGGGAGAAGGGCATGAGTCAGCATGATTACAACATAGCAAATGGAACAGGAGCCGCTGTAAGGTCAGACATAAATCTTGCATTAACTGCCATTGCAACTGCAAATAGTGGTTCATCAGCACCAACAACTACTTACGCATTTCAACTTTGGGCAGATACAACAAGTGGTAATTTAAAAATTAGAAATGGAGGAGATAGTGCATGGATTGAAATAGGTGCATTAGCTAGTCCAAATTTAGGATTAATTTTAGCTAGTAAATTTCCAAATGTAGGTGCTAATGTAACTGCAAGTAGTGCTGAATTAAACAAATTAGATGGCGTAACTGCTACAACTGCTGAAATAAATTTATTAGCAGGAGCAACACAACTTGGCGTTATTATGACTTCAATATATCCAGTTGGTCATATATATACAACAGTGGCTAGTGGTAATCCTAGCACTTTGTTAGCAGGAATGAGTGGTACAACATGGGTTGCTTTTGGAGCAGGTAAAACTTTAGTAGGCTTAACTTCTGCTGATTCAGATTTTAATCAAATTGAAGAAACAGGTGGTTCTAAAACAGATACAACTGCTGTAGGTAGTACATCATTAACTGTAGCTCAATTACCATCACATACACACACTTTACTTGGTGGTGGTTTTAATGGTAGTTCTGGTGCAGAGCCTGGAAGTACAACAAGTTCAAATTTAGGACAAGGTGGTGCAACTGGTGGTAATCAAGGGCATAGTCACACAACAAATACTTCAATAGTGCAACCTTACGTTGTAGTTTATTTCTGGAAAAGGACAGCATAATGGCATATTACAAACCAATTGATTTAGTAAAAGGTGATGATTTACCTCTTTTAAATATAACGCTTAGAGATAGCAATGATGCTGATACTGGTAAAGTGCTTTCATTAGTTGATCCATCTACATGGAAACCACTTGATTTAACTACTATGACAGCAGTAGTTATGAAATTTAGAAAAATAGGAACAACATCACCATTAATTACTATAAGTTGTACAAGATTAGTTCCTTTTGTTGATGGTGTAATACAAATGGCATGGGGTACAACATCACTTGATGGTGAAAGTGGAGATTATGAGGGAGAAATTGAAATAACTTATAACAATGGTAAAGTGTTAACTATTGCTGATAAGTTTAAATTTATAGTGCGTGACCAATTCTAATGATTAGAGCAACTGTATCATTTGTTAAAGCAAAATTTGAAACAAATTATATAAATGCTTCTGCACAAGATTTCAGAGTCAGAGCAAGGTCTTTTGATAATCCATTTTTTGTTGAAACAATTACATTAAGTGAAATTATAGGAATTGCTTATACAACAACACAATCAGATATTATTGCTGTTGCTGATGTAAACATATTTCAAATAACAAAACCTATACCAGATACTGTAAGTTTTGGAGATAATGCAATTGTCGAAGCATCTTATTTAAGGTCAATAACAAGTAATTTAACAATAAATGATGTAATAAATAGTATTACTAAAGGCAATAGTGAAACTGATCAAACAACTTTAAATGAAATAATAGGGTTTGATTACACTACAACAGAAACAGACAGCTTCGCATATACTGATTTATTAAGTCATTTAATGTCTAAAATAGAAACTGATAATTTTACTGTTTCAAGTAGTCAAGTTTTACAACCTAGAAAATCTGAATCAGAAATTTTGTCAATAGGCGATTCTGATATATTTAATTTTGGTAAAAACGAAACTGATTTATTAAATTTTACAGACGCTCAAATTTTCCAACATGCTAAAACTTTAGGCAGTGGATTTACTTTAACAAGTATTTTGCAGGTAGGAAACGAGTTTATAGAGGATGATACAGATTTACTTTCTTTTAGTGATACAATTGCTATATCGAGAGTACATGGAAGGGCATTAGGTAATATGGTGCTAGGCAGTACAACATTAAATTAATAGGAGAAACACATGATTCAAGATAATTTTACAATGACAGGTGCATTATCTATTGCCATTAATAACAAAATAGTGGCAGAAGTACCAAACACAGTAGTTACAAGTGGTAAGGCTTGGGTTGCACAACGTATGAATAACGTAAATACTGTTATGACTCATATGGCAATTGGAACTTCCAACACTGGAGTTCAACCAGCTAACACTACATTAGGAACTGAAGTTGGCAGAGTTACATTAACTTCAACAACAGTTAATGCAAATAGTATTGTGTATGTAGGTACTTTCCCAGCAGGTACAGGTACAGGTGCAATTACAGAAGCAGGTACATTTGATGCAAGTTCAGCAGGTGATATGCTTTGTAGAACAGTTTTTTCAGTTGTTAATAAAGGTGCAAACGATTCAATGGTTATAACATGGACAGTAACTGTAAACTAGAATAATATAGGGGAAGCCTTATGGCAGTTAAATTTACTAACAATGCTGTTACTACATTAACAGCAGGTATATCAGCAGGAGTAACACAATTTGTTGTTGCATCAAATAGTGGGTTTCCATCTTTAGGTGGTTCAGACCATACTTATGTGACAATAGGAAGTGAGGTTGTAAAGGTTACTGCTATAAGTGGTACTACTTTTACTTGTGTTGCTACATCTAGTGCTCATGCAAATGGTGATAATGTAGAGTTACGAATGACTGCTGAATTGTTAGATGATTTTGCTACTGATTTAGAAGCAATGCCTAAAATTGGTGGCACATTTACTGGCAATGTATCTTTTAATGATAATGTTTTATTAGGACTTGGTAATAATTCAAGTTCGGGTAGTGATATGATTCTTTATCATGATGGCTCTCATTCTTATGTAAATACATCTGTTGGTGATTTGAGATTAAGCACAGCAGATGCTGGTTCTTCTGTGCAAATATTAGGCTCTGGTGAAACATTAGCTGAATTTACTGATGATGGAGATGTTGATTTATTTCATAATGGTACATTAAAATTTTCAACTACAGCTACAGGAATAAATGTTGTCGGCAACATAGTAGTAAGTGGAACTGTTGATGGTGTAGATTTACAAACACTTAATACTGCTGTTAATTTAAATACAGCTAAAACTGGTATAACAAATTCTCAAGCATCAGCTATAGTTGCAAACACAGCAAAAACTGGAATAACATCAACACAAGCATCTGCAATTTCAGCCAATACTGCAAAGGTAGGTATAACTCCTGCACAAGCATCAGCAATTACAACGAACACAGCTAAAACAGGAATTACCACAACTCAAGCAAATGCTATAACTGCTAATACAGCTAAAGTTGGTATTACTACTAGTCAAGCAAATGCTATAACAGCATCACTTCCAAAAACAGGTGGAACTATGACTGGCAACATTGCTATGAGTGGCACAACGCTTGTTGATGGTAGAAACATATCTGTAGATGGTGCTAGATTAGCAAATACAAGTGGAACAAATACAGGTGATCAAACTATTGCATTGACAGGAGATGTTACTGGTAGTGGTACAGGTTCTTTTGCAACTACAATTGGTGCTAACAAAATAACAACTGCTAAAATCCTGGACGATGCTGTAACTGTAGCAAAATTAAATTTAGTATCTACAAGCAGTGTTCCTTCTTTAGAAGCAAAAGGTGATGGCAGTTCACAAGATGGTTACATACAATTAAATTGTTCACAAAATTCACATGGCATAAAATTAAAGAGTCCACCACATTCAGCAAATGCTAGTTACACATTAACATTTCCTAATGATGATGGTGATGCTAACCAATATTTAAAAACTAATGGCTCTGGTGTTTTAGATTGGGACACAGTTGATGCTCTACCTTCACAATCTGGTCAAAGTGGCAGATACTTAACGACAAACGGAACTGTGGCTTCTTGGGGAGTGCTTAATACAGATTCAAACACTACAACTAAAGGTTTGTATGAAATGGCTAATACAATTTCAGCTAATTATTCTATAACAAGTGGAAACAATGCCCTTACAGCAGGGCCTATAACAGTTAATAATGGCATATCAGTAACTATTCCAAGTGGTAGCACTTGGGTAATCGCATAGGAGTTAAGAATGAGTAAAGTAAAAATTCAAGGACACGCTTCGGGAACTGGAGTATTTACTTTAACAAGTCCAAATTCATCAACTGATCGCACTATAACTTTACCAGATGGTTCAGGTACTTTAGCCTTTACTACAGGCGATGATGATAAGTTACCATTAGCTGGTGGTACTATGACAGGTAATTTAATTTTTGCAGATAATGTGAGAGCTAGATTTGGTGCTAGTAATGATTTACAAATATTTCACGATACTAATAATAGTTACATTGAAAACACAGGAACAGGAGA
>Ga0209337_1000481_pt1 | contig 32186 bp, 55 predicted proteins | sample LinPmetageLP53_FD_184044 | JGI IMG/M metagenome (GOLD analysis project Ga0209337, IMG submission 184044) | Marine viral communities from the Pacific Ocean - LP-53 (SPAdes) (version 2) | ecosystem: Environmental > Aquatic > Marine > Oceanic | place: Pacific Ocean | collected 2010-02-08
TCATTTAGCTTAATACTATCTTTTAAAAGTTCAACAACTTGATCTGGATTAATAGCTTTATTCCTAGATGCTGACGATAATAAAGACTTATTTATCTTAATATCTTTTAGCTGACTTTCTAAATTTGATTTCTCTTTATTAAACTCTTGGGTTCTAGTTTTAAGTATTTCCTCAAACTCACCCTTTTGAATTCTTTGTTTTTCTTCTAGTTCTTTTTGTGTCTTTACAGCAGTTATAGCTATATCTAAATCTTCAACACCTAGCTTTTTATACATAGAACCCCTTTCTTTGGCTAATCGTCTTTCAACAATACTATTAACATCATCTTGCGTGAATGTTTGCCCTGTTGTTTCTTGTACTTGTGGTGCTTCTTCTTGAGTTTCAGCAGTTTGTTCTACTTGATTTTCTTCCATTTAAACCTCCATATTGGTAGTATCTTTATAACAGCTTTTTCTTTAATTTTCAATAACCTCGTTATTTCTGGGGGTTATTTGTATTTGTGATATTATTTCTTCTATATCATTTATAATATATTGCTCATCTAAACTTAAATCATTAAACAATAATCTAATTTTTTCTACATCTTCTGATGTTAGGTTTTCACCCTGTTCTTGCAATGTTTCGGTAATTATATCAAGGGATTTTGTCATCTTTTATTTCCTGTAAAATTTTTAAAAATTCTGGTGCAACTAATTCCTCTTTTCCCCTGTAATAAAGTGAAAAGTTTTCAACAAACCATTCTCTAGTATTAGTTGTTCCGTATTGTGAAGGTGAATGATCTTTTATCCCCCTTACTTTGTTTAATCTATCCTCTAGTGGTCGGTTTACTTGTGTCCATGCAGGTTCAGTTCCAGATACTGGACTTGTTCTAATATCCTTAATTTTATATTGTTGATGTATATGATGACCCATTTCATGATAAAATGTGGCTCTAAATTGTTCTACATTATCATTTTCAAAACTTTTAGCTGACCAAGGGCGAGCAACAATGGTATCACCCCTTTTCCAATTTGATACAGGTGCAATTAATTTATTATTTATTTTTTTATTTATATCATTAATTTCAGATTTTATTGATCTACTTTGTCTTTCTAAAATTGATAATTTGTAATTTAATTCATTATAATTTTGTCTTGTAAACTTACCAGTTTCACTAAAAGTTCCACTACCTAATGTTCTCCAATCCCAAGCATCACTAACCCCCAATTCTTCGTATATTTCGTATTTTTTAGCACTTAATTTAACATATTCATCTTCAAGTTTTAACTTTTGATCTTCAAACTTGTTTAAAGTCTTAGCATCTAATGGCTTGTCACCTATTCTTTTTGCTCCATTTTGTGCAAATCTAAGTTGAATACCCATAGTACCATCACCCATATTTGCTAAAAATGATCTTTCGTTTTTAGAGCCTTTTATACCTCTAATCATGGGGACATTGAATTTTTTACATAATTCTTCTGCTTCTGGCATCATGGCATTAATCATTGATAGTTCTCTATCACCTAATTTTGTACCAGATACTTTTCCAAAATTATTTACATTTGAACCTCTATAATGACCAATATTTTTATTTAAATACCTATCGTCTTTACTAGCATCACTAAAAACCTTGTTTAATCGCTTTGTGGCTTCGCTTGACGATAATATCTGAATAGTTTGTTCTGTTACTCCCTCACGACTAATAGGGGTAAATATATCTGTTTGATCTACAACTGGTGGTGGTGGTGCTTCCTCAACTACTGGTTCATCTGGCACTTCATCAACTGTTTCTTCACCCCATGAAGGGTCTGTGGGTATCCAAGTGTGTCTACATCTATAACCACCCCTAACAATAAAAGGGTCACCAGTAGACTTTCCTGCCCATGACCTATTGTTCCACATTTTCCTAATTTGTTCTTCTGTGAGTGTCTTATTAAGCATATCAACACAAAATGGTCTACTATCCCTAACTAATGTACCAGTATATGTGAAATGATTTAACCCAGATGCTTTAGCTTTCGCTACTGTAAACTGCCCATGAAACTGCATTACCGAATCATGTGCTATCTGACTTGCATAACGTCTAAGGTTGTTTCCTGCCCTATCACTCGCATACTGTGTATGAAGTTTTCTAACTGCTTCTTCTACTTGTGCTTTCTTTGCACTATCAAATTTATTCTCGTTAACAAAATCAACTAATTCATTAATCTCGCTAGTATTTGATGATTTATAAACTCCATTGATATGTGATTTGATATTACTAACCATATCGTTAAATGGTCTACCTGCTATTGTACTTTGGTAAACCTCATCATTAATTACCTTTAAAAATCGTTCTGCTATATCTTCAAAACCACTAAATGACTGGGTTTTCAAGGCATTGATGGTGGCTAAATCTACATCTGTTAGGTTCTTAAACTTTGCAGGAATAGGCATTTTCCCAAAAGTATCTAAAGTTTCTTTGGCAATTTTATTATAGTCATCATTAATTAGTAGATCAGCTTCATTTAAAAAGGTTCTTTCAATTATGGCTCTTAGTCTGGGTTGTAATTGAATAGCTAATCTTTGAGAAACCAAGTTACCTTTTGTGGCTCTAGTAATTTCATTAATAACGTCATTCTCTAGCCTGTACAATACATCAATTATACGTTGTTCATGTTGATCGGCTAATTTTTCTAAAATTCTTGACATATTTTATAATGGAAAGTCTTTTTTCCATGCCCTAATAGACCAGTAAGCAGGTGATAATGTTTTTTGTCCTTTAACTTCTTTTAGAACCCCACCCATTCTAGCTAAAAAAGACTTTTGCCTAGCAGGTATATTTTTCTTTATAGTCATACCTCTAGCACCGAATGTAACTTTCTTAACATTACCATTTGATTTGTTTTTAACATAAACACCAAACTTTTTTCTTTTAGATTCGGTTGCTGATAATCTAAATGGTTTATTAAGTGATACGTTTTTCCCTCTATATAATGCCATGCTAAGTCCTTGATTTTGCTGGGTTATTCCCAGGATTATTGCCTATCTTTTAATCTTTCATTAACTATTGCCTTACATACTGGGCATACATAAACGTCTTTTATTTTCTCTATGAGATACACCTTACAAACCACACATATTTTTTTAGGCTTTTCCATATCCAATTCATCATTTTCTTTTTCTTTTACTCGCCCTTAAAATTATATCTTTATCAAATGAACCAGACCTGCCACGACTAATTAGTTTGTTTACTCTAGCCATTGCCCATGCTGACATTGGAATTCTAGGTCTTGAGCCAGATGAAAGAAACGCACCTTGTCCTCTACGAAAACTAGCTTTTAAATCTGTTAAATTAAATAATTTTGATTTCTTTGCTTTGGCTCTAAGTGTTGAAACTGTTTTAGCTGATAATGGTTTTCTTTTTATTGCCATTATGCCCTGTTCCTTTTCTTTAAGAGTGCCATAGGTATTCTAGCACCTGCTTTATACAATGCACTTATTTGTTTTAATAAGTTTGCCCTTGCACTTCTTTTAGAACCTTTTAACCCAGATAGGTATTTCTTAGGTATTTTGGTCTTTTTATCTTTAGGAACTTTCTTCTTCGCCAACTGTTTGACCCTCTACTTCGGTTGTCTGGAATTGTCCTCTAACAGTTCTAACAGCATCTATTTCTTCATTAATAGTTTTCATGGTTTCATTATCATCTATAACAGCTTCTGCTATTTGTTTTTCTATTTCTTTATTGAAAGTTTCTGATTTTATGCCACTAGCTTTTGCCATTTGTAAATATTGTAGGTCATTCGCCCAATCTCTTATGTCAAATGTATCTGGATAGTTAATCTTTCCTGTCCATTCTTTATCTAACCATCTAGCAAATAAACCCCATATTTGTTCTTCTGCATTTTCTAAATAATCTGCTTTTTCTGATAATCTCGCATTTAATAATTGAAATTCTGTTTGTAAGGCTATTCCACTTGCTATCTGTGAACCTGTTGCCCTAACTGAACCCATGTGCGTTATTCTATCAATAGCATCAACTTTGCTTTGTATGCACTTCATTATTCCGTCTAGGTTTTGACCACTAGGCTGAATGATATAAGGCTTCAATGCAGGGTCTAAATCTTCTGGGATTTCTATTATAGCACCTGCACCTGCACTAGCTTCAACATTAGGTGTTTTAACTAAACTAGGGTGGTTAGCTAATCTGATTAACTGCTCTTTCTCGGAATAATCATTATAAATAGATTGCTGTAAAAATGCTACATCTGCTAAATCACTTATACCAATAGGTCGCTTATTACCTCTAAGATTATAGACATTTATAGCAGGTATTACACCTAATGGATTAGGCACTTCTTCTAATAGCTTAAATTTGCCTTCTAAATATTCTTTATTATAATCTTCAACCTCATATGTACTAACAGTTTCTTCTGTAAATACTTTAATGATTGCTCTTTCTGAATTTATATCTTCAACAACTACCAATAAGTCTAAATAAAATCTTCCACTAGCAGACCTTGCATAATTCCAATTAACAATATTTTCTGGTGTATATATTGAAACATAAGGTCTTATATCTTGTGCAAGTTCTTCTGCTCTAGTTTTAGCATTTGATTGTGGTTTATCAACTATTACCCAACAGTTACCATAAATACTAGCGTTCTGTTGCACTTCTCGCATTACAGTATTAAATGATCTACCATCTAAATCAGCATCTTCAATAAATGACTGTAATTGTGGGTCACCATCTAATGTTCCGTAATCTCTTGAAGGTGGCACTCTCCATAAAAAACTTGTGTATATCTGAACAACATTTTTACAATGATTGTCTAATGGGGTATGTCTTATTCTTTGTTCATATTCCTCTGGGGATTCTAAAACGTATCTGTGCAGATAATAACCATTTTTATAATCATTACCCCCTAAGTAACTACGAATATAAAACTCCCAATTACTTATATTTGCTTCCCATAAATCATGTTTTTGTTGTAGAAATTCCCTGTTCATTAACTCCACCTCTTAGGTTGGCTAGGTGCAAAATTACGTCTTAGTGGAAAATTAAACTCTATTAAATAGCCTAAAGCATCATTCATGTGATCGTAACCACTATCTTTATCTGGTACATGAGTTCCCTCTTTGTATATCTGTCTTTCTATGCTTTTAATCACATTTTTGCAAGATTTAACAATAAACAGACTATTTTTTCCATTAACATTTTTTAATTTTGCATTAACTGCATTAATTCTATCCCTAATTAAAGGTGCTGTATTTTTACATTTTACATCAAAATTAGCATTTTTCAAGATACTTAAATCAGTTAATCCACCTGCTGACGTTTTTCTTTGTCTAGCACTAGGGTCTGGATAAACAACTATCTGTTTATTATTGTATCTATTTCTTATTTCCTCACACATTTCTTGAGTATTTGAGGAATATATTTGTATCTCATCAACAACTATAATTGTTTCATTAAGTATAATACAAACTACAGCACTCATAGGGTCTACATTAAAATCTAATCCAATATGTAAAACTGCTGTTTCTTTCTCATATTTTTCAATAATATTACTTTGTCTATTGAAGTTGTAATAAATCATTCCAGAATAATTAACAAATGTAGCTTCATATTCCTGTTGAAATGTTCTTATATCTAAATCTTGCTTGGCTTGCTCGACTTCATCTTCATCTACATTACCACCCTCAATAGTGGTATATTTAAAACTTGCCCACTCTTTATTGGTTTCACCTTGCTTAAATAGTTCATATGACCAGTTTCCAAACCCTCTTGGACTTCCACAGAATAGAGCATGACCTTTTGTATCTGATAATGTAGGTCTAAGAACTTCAAACCATGCTTCTTTATTTACGTCTGCAAATTCATCAATACAAAGAAAGTTTAATCCAACACCTCTTAATGATTGCTCATTATCACTTCCTCTAAGTGTTATCTGGCTATTATTCTTTAATGTAATTGTTAAATCACTATGGTTTATATTCTTAACCCATTTATGATATATCATTTTTTCTTTTAATACGTTCCAACATATGGCTTTAGCTTGTCTATAAGTTGGGGCAACATACCAAACTCTTTGATTAGGCTTACTGGCAAACTTAGCTAATTCATTAATTGCTAAAAATGTTTTCCCAAACCTTCGACCAGTAACAAGAACCCTAAACCTTGATTGATCACTTATTACTTTCTTTTGGGGTTTAGTTAATGCCATTAATCAGATGACCATATCAAAGGTTCTTCTAATTCATTCTGTTCTATCTTATCTTGCTGACCTAACATATTCTTTCCCAGAAAGATTTGCATTGTCACATTACCATTTTCTGCTGATGCCCATTGAAGTTGTCTTAACCTCATTTTTTGTTCTGCCCTACCTTTTGTCAGAAATTCCGAATAACTCTTTTCTAATAGGTCTGCTGAACAACCAAAAAAGTCACCCATTTCTTTATTAGTACAACCCAATTTAGCTAATTTAGATAATTGTTTAGTGTCTATAATATATTTTTTTGGTCTTGCCATTCCTATTTACCCCATAGTTAGGTAATAAAGATTTATCTAATAATTACTAAAAAAGCTACATATTTTTATATTTTATACAAATTAGGCTTGATTTAAGAGCCATACAGCATAGTTAAACAAAGCCTGTGGTATGATTAGAACCTTTAATTAGTCTTAATTACCTAGTGACTTTGCAGTAGGATAATCATAATTTGCATTTTTAGCAGTCATTCCAGATGGTTGAACCCCTATAGTTTTATCTTGCTCAAATTTAACACCCATATAAAAATCCATATAACTGGCATATTTAAATGAACCTTCTCTATCTTTATCTGAAAGTTCTTTTGAAACATCTTCAAACTTTTCTTCATTTTTAATATCAAGTTTTTTACTTTCTTTTTTAGTTTCCTTAAATACTTTTTTCAAATCGTAATAACTATTTTTAATTTTGCTTTTGGTATACATTTAATTTCCTCCAATCTTATATTCTTTAATTAACTCTAGCAATTTTAAACCATCATCAAAACCTTTTTTATAATATGCAGATGAATTATTCCTTGGGTCTGGTTTTTGGTTTAGTATTCCATCAAACATACCATCTTTATAAAATGTTAAATATGTTGCTCTTTTCTTTTCTAAAGGGTTTGTTATGTCTATTACATTCATTTTAATCTCCAAAAAATTCTAATTGTTCTTTATCGTTAATTATTATGTTTTTATTTTTACTATTAATTAGCTTATAAACATCTTTTTCTGTTAATTCTCTTGATCTGAGTGTTTGATATAGCTTATTATTTATTTTTTTTACATCTGACATTAAAGTTTCATAAACATTATCTGCTTGTTCCTGTTCTTCTGGTGTTAAACCATTATCTAAAAACATTTATATGACCTTTAATTAAACTCATTGTGGATATTAATAATCTCACATTTCATATTGGCTTATTAATTTATTTAAATACCATTGTGCTTTTTTTAAATCTTCAACACCATTTTTATGTTTAAATCTCCAAATGTACTTTGTTATATTCCCTTGTAGATATGCAGGAAAATCATCACCTAACATAGCTTCTATAGCATCAATACATTCAATTTCTGATGTGTTGTAATGTGTTGGATTATTAATCATGTCATTCATCATTATACCCAACTACCCATTTCCAAGTAATTAATTGCATCTTCTTTTGTAAAATGACCCTCTTTAATGGCTCTTTCAACGTCATATGGGTGTTGTTTTGCATATTTGGCAATAAAGCTACTACCTTTTTTATTTCTCACAGCTTCTTTAAAAACTTTTAACCTATTATCATAAGGTTCAACAGCACTACTAACTGATTTAGGTTGTTCATCTAAATACTTTTTAGCTGATAACCAGAAAGCAGGTTGTTTAGCAAATTGTTTATCTTCAATAGAACTATAATATTTATTATACATATCTGCTAGTTCTTCTGCTTTTTCTATCCATTCTGGTTCAATATTAACAAAGTTTTTTTCTGCTATTCCCTTACTAACTTTATTAGAAACCTTATTCCAAAACTTATGAAAAAAGGGATTATAACTTATCTTACTTGTTTTGGTAGGATAGGTGGTAGGGGTAGGGGTAGTGGTAGGGGGGTTTGTGCTAGGGGGTGTGCTAGGTTCTACTCTAGGTTCTATACTAGGTTTTTTTGGTCTACCACCTAACTTGCCATTCTGTTTTGATGCTTCCATTCTCTTAGTTATGAACAAATATTCTTGTAGTTGTCTTTCATTTTGGTAATGATTATTTACTAAAACAAAGAATTCTTTAATAACTATTTCACAACTTTCTTTTTCACTTTCTGAAATGCAATTTGCTATTCTTTGATATTTCATGACTTCATTAGGTATTCCAGAACATCTTTTATTCCAGTTCCAACAAAGTAGTCTAATATATATGCCTATTTCCTCATTAGATAAGGCTTGAGTACCTGCAATAAAATCTTCTGTGAAAAGATACCATGCTTTTAATTTCTCTTTAGGCTTTGAATTTTCGTCTATAAACATTGTGATCTCCAAATCTATTTAGTTTATTATAATCCCTCTAGGCTAAAACCTAAAGGGATTTTTTGGTTTAATATCCCCAGACTTCTTTTCTGGCATTTAAAACAGTTTCTTCTTTCCATATCCAATTATCTGGGTTTGGTATCAAAGAGTTTTTAACGTCATCTGGACTATTTACAGTTTTTAAGTAATTACCCATCACTTCAACTATATGTTCACATATTTTCATAGGCATAACATAATCATCTAATGACATAGCAATATATTCAGCATCTTTAGTTTTAGTTGGGTTTTTAAGATACCATAATATCTGCTTTGCATTAGTAGCCTTTTGATAAATAGATTGTTGCATAGCATGGGAAATACTTATCTTTTGAGGTAAAAGTTTAGATGTTTTCAAATCAATAAAAAAATCTTCTTTAGTATTTTTATCTTCAAAATGAAAATCAGTATATCCTATAAATGGAATACCTTTTATTTCAACTTCTACCTTTTTTTGATAGTTTAGTAATGTCCACCTATAAGCATATTCTTGAAATGTCTTAACACCTAATTCTAATAATGGTACTAAGTTTGCTCTTTCATCATCTACTTTAGGGTCATTTATTTGTAAACAATTAGCATCATATTCGGCTATCATCTTTTGACTAGCTTCTTCAATAGGCATACCATGAAGAAACATATTGATACCAGATTCCACAACTTGCCCTCTAATAGCTGGTGCAGAAGTTGGGAATTGATAACCAAATATTCGCCTTAATGCCCATCTCTCACGATAAAAAGCAAATTCATTAAGATGACTAAATGACAATGGAAGTAAACCCTTTCCATAATCATTAAACTTTTCAAAATGCTCTATCATATCTTGTCAATCCACTCTTGAAGATGTTTTTTATTTTCAAGAACTTGGACTTTTAAATCAAAACATTGGTCATGAACATTACTAACCCTGCCAAATTTTAGGATATATTGGTCAAGAGCAAAAACTAGTTTATCCATTACACAAATATCATTTAAATGTTTTGTTATTGCAGATTGTTTTTCATTATCTTGATCTGCTTCTATTTGGTTTAATTCTTCTCCAAGATTATATTTATATGACATTAATCTTTCTCCTTTAACAATGTATCGTTTAACAATGTGTATTGAGCATAGGTTTTGCCATTTTCATAAATATTATTAGTGACAATATTATAACCTTCATTCCTAAGAACAAAAATTCTATCAGCTAATCTAAAGCTTCCGTACTTTTGTAATGCTTCTAATGGTGTTATTGATTTACCACTTTTTAAGTGATTAAGTATATTTGACTTTTGTGTATTTGATCTTTGTGTATTTGACATAATAATCCTTTCTATAAATTACGTTTTGCCATTTCCCTCTCATTAACAACCTTAGTTCTTAGGTCATCACGAAAGGCTTTGAAGGATTCAAATCTAATTTTAGACTGATTCCTCTTTTTTAAGGTTATTCCGTATCTATCAAAATAATCCTTAAACTTTGTGTCCGAATAAATTAAACCATTTAATTCGGTCATATTTTTATAATTACCTTTTCTGCTGTAGTAAATAGTTAATTCTGCAACAATCATTTTTTCTTCTTTTTTCATTAATTCTACAGCAGTATCTAAATCAGCAAATGTAATACCTAATTCTTCTTGCTGATAAGATAGTTTGTTAGGTTCAAAATCTGCTAAATAAATATCACTCATTAGAATGGTATTTCATCATCAAGATCATTACTTGGAATATTGTTAGTTGAAGCATTTACAGGTTTTGAACCAAAAGAAAAGCTATTAACTCTTAACATTAAAATAGTTTTAACCACTCCTTTTATTTCATATTCTTTAGTTGATAATTCACCATTAACAAATATTTGCTGACCTTTTACAAGGTGTTTTACTGCACCCTCGCCTTGTTTACCCCACAAAGCACAATCAACCCACATTGTCTTTTTATTGTCACCATAACCAACATTTGTTCCTATAGCGAAGTTACAAACCTTATAACCAGATACTTCTTTTAATTCAGCATCTTTACCAATTCTTCCGTCAAAACTACACATATTCATGTTATTACTCCCTTTTATTCTTCACTTATGCTAATGACTTCTAGTTCATTTAATAAGGTTTGATAATCTCGCCTTTTAGCAATATTTTTCCACCTTTTTTCGGCTTCTTCATAGTTTCTAGCTTTAATATTAACATTGTAATATTTTGTTTCCTTACAATGGATTACAAATTCAGAAAGTTTTACTTCATTTTTGATCATATAAATTACCCCACTCTTTATAATAAATTTTTTCTTTTAACTTTTCTTTCCATTCCTCATTTATAGATTTATCTTTATGTGCCAAATCATGACATGATCTGCAAACTGGGAATAAATTATCAATCCTATTTAATCTGTTGTTTTTAACCCCACCCATGCCTTTAGGTATTAAGTGGTGTATATCTACAGCTTGTTTTCTAAAGCACCCCCAACAGATGGGAATATGACTTTCATCATACCCCCAAAAGTCGGCAAATAGTTTTTTATAATTTTTTAAGGTTTTCATTAAAAGCACTCACAGCATTTTTTGTTAATTTTTCAATATCCTCGACACTAAAATGTCCAGAACCCATAGACCTGCCAACAATACCAGTAACAAAAATATCCATTCTTTGGGTATCGCCTTTATTGAAACCATTATTTTGTTGTGGTGGTTGTGGTGAATTTAATGCTTGAATAGTTGGTGAGTTCCACCCACTATTATCAACAACATTTCCTAATGTTTGAGGTGCATTATTTTGCTGAACATTATTATCAGCAATTTGAACATCTTTAACATTAGTGTATTGGTTGCCATTTGCTGACGTTTTAACATTCATTACAGTATAATTGATAGCATCACCAGAATTGGGCATAGGGTTCATAACTACACCCCTATAGTACAATCTAGTTCCATCAATTAGATTTATTGAATAGTTAGGAACACCATCTTTAGTATTATCATAAATTTTATCTATTATATTAGCCATTTTACCCTCTATTTATTTAGTACACTATAACCACGACCCTCAAGACATCTATTAACGAAGTCTGAACGAGTGTTTAATTTTGGACTTAACCACAATACTTTCCACCTAAGATTATTATAGATGGTTTTACCTATGTTCCAACCAGAACTAGTCTGATCTTCAACTAGGCTTTTACAAGTAAAATAGTCATCATGAAATCTGTTCATATCGCCTTTGATATTTGCAGATGATTTTCCCCTGCTATCTACTATTGGCATTGTAGAACACCCCCCTATAGACACCAGAACGAAAATTATTGAAATTGTTTTATACATTTTTTTGATCTCCAAATCATTATTAAACCTACATTATTTTTTTGGTTAAATCTACAAAAAAAACATTATTAGACAAAAACCTATAGTTACAAAAACCATACATTCCAAAAGAAAAACACCATAATTTTTAAGAATATTAATCATTTTGTTACCTCTTTAATCATAACAATTTTATCAAAACTTAAATTATGGTCTATATATGCTTGGTCTTTAAGTTCATATTTTTCACATTCTCTATCTGGATAATCAGCAGTATTTACAGTTTTTAAAACACTTTTAGTTTTAACACCTTTGCCATTGTTCCAGACAAACCAAGATATTTTCCAAGTTCTTTCCATTAATTTTCCCCTTTTAATTTTTCTAATACTAATTTATTTAGATTATATCTAATCCCATAGATTAAATTTAGTTCTGCTTTTTCTTTATCTTTGTCTAGTTGCTCTTTATTGATTTCTCTAGCTTGATTAAGCATTTCTGAATACTCCTTAACCAAACCATAATATTGAGCCACAGACATATTCAGAACCCTAGCAGTATAAAGTTCTGTATTTCCAATTTTTGGTAGATTATTCATTAGTTTGCTCCCTTAATAATATCACCATTATTATCGACATTAAGACTTTTAAGAACCTTAATTCTTTCTAGTCTAGTTTGCTTAATACATAGCTTTTCAAAGTTCATAGGTCTGTATTTGTTATGCTCTTTGACCTTACCAGTAACTACAATCTTATGATTTTCTTTTACTGGTGAGTTCCATTCTAATCTGTTCTTATCAGCTAAATCAGCAGAACCTTTATAGACAAAGATGTTTCCATCATTATCTGACATTGTGTAAATGTTGACATAATTCCATTGTGTAGAATAACCAGTAATTTTATTAACAGTTAATTCAACTTCAACCTTATCGCCAACATTACCAACAAAGTTTGTTTTCTTAGCTTGTTGAATGGCTTTACCTTTCCAACCTTTAGTAACTAAAGAAATGATTTTAGCTTTTTGAAAAAGTGTTCTTTTCATTTTATGCAATTCATTTTCTTTTAGTTTATTTGCCAAAAACTTTTTTTCTTTAAAGTTCATTAAACTATCTTTGGATATTTGCATTTTTGTTTCTAGTGCAATATTAAAGAAACCTCTTAGCTTATGCTTACTTTCCCAAGAAAATCTATCTGACATTTTACGAACCCATGCAATATCGTCTTTGATTTTCTCGTATCTGATTTTTTCAGATTTTTCTTCTGCAATTTCTTCTGGGGTTCTAAAGTCATAAGGGTTTTGTTTACTAGGCTCTTTAGCTAAATAAAGACCATTAATAACCCTTTGTTTTTTACAAAATGCTTTAGCCTTTTCTTGGGCATTATGAAAGTCAATCGCAAGGTTTACAAGATGTTGGGTTTTATATTCAACCCTAGCTATAGGAACACCACCCTCTGCTTTACCCCATACTGTTTCTTTCCAGTTAGCATAAAGAGAATATAATTTATCTTCCTTACCCAAACCAACAAAAAGAGATGTGATAGTATCACACCCCCCAACAAAATCTTTTGCCATTTCTAAATTGTTCATATCCACCCCCTATTTATGTGAAACATTGTTGGTTTCGATCATCTTTTTGATCTTATGACAAGCAACCCCAATAGCTTTAAGTTCGTTGTCTAATTCAAAATTTTTAAGAAATGGGTAATCCAGATCATAGATTATTTTTTCAATATCTGAAATTTTGTAGTGCATATCTATATTTTTTTTTGTGTTAGTTAAATTTGTCATTTTGATCTCCAATTTATTATTATTATTATTTATTAGCTACTGCAATTCCTGCATGATAAAGAGCATACAATTTTGTATTTGGAACTTTGCCATACTTTGTATAACCATCAGTATAACCATTTAAAGCAAACTTATAACCACTTTGAAAAGTAGCTGATGTAGTTCCAAGACCATGTAAATCCATTGGATTTTGTGTAATTGCATGGTCATAAACTCTTTGTACATCTTTGTTTGTAATCTTTTTCATACTAATCTCCAATAACTAATCTTAATAACCTAATATTTATTCTAGGTTATTACAAGTGCTTTTTTAACTTTTTTTAAATTATTTTCAAACTATTGTTAATTATGGCTTTATTTGATACTATCTGATAGAAAGTAATTATACTCTGATCTCCAATCGTTGTATAAATAGGGGGTAAATTATTATTTCTTTGATGTACTTAAATAAATCGCAGTATTTATAGGAAGTGAAACAGAAGTAGGTTTACCCCTTATGACTAAAGAATCAGACATTCAAATAGCTTGTAATCAATATCTAAACATCTTAGCTAATACCTATTATTTCCGTCATTTTCATGTGCCAAATGAGGGTAAAAGGTCTATTTCATATCATGCTAAAATGAAGAAAATGGGTTTGAAATCTGGCTGTCCAGACATAGTTGTTGAGTATCCACAAGGTAGGGTTTTATATATCGAACTTAAAAACGAAAAGGGTAGATTATCTGATAATCAAAAATTGTGGGCAGTACAATCTAAAGGACTAGGAACACCTCACTTTATAGTCAAGGGGGGTTTAACCGAATGTTTAGACCAAGTAAAACAAATCATTGAAACAAACATTCCCATGAGGTGTTGAGGATTGCCTAGTACACTTTATCCTTCTAGTGGGCAAAAGTCGCTGTACTGCCCTTAAATAGCCCTTAAAGGGCATCTTATTTTTTCTTTCTGTTTCTATATGTTAACTTTTTCATTGCTGAATTTTTCATTAATTTACCATTAGGCATATAATGATACCCCTTGGGTGCTTTTTTTCTTTTAGCCATTATTTTTTCTTCTTCTTAACTGGCTTTTTCTTTTTTTTCATAGGCTTAGATTTCATTCCATATCCTTTGTGCATTTCTTGTTCCTTTCTTTGTTTATTGTGTAGTGTCGTTACATGAAGATTATAAAAATAATTTCCAATCTTATTAAAAAACTTAGCTAATGTTAGCCAATGCCACAACATCATTTTTTCATATTCTCCCTTGCAACACCTTTTGACTTCTCAAAACTTCTCATTCCACCCAATCCCAATAACGAAAGTGTTAAAGTCATAAGTTCAGAAGTGGCTAATTTTGGTAAAGCTATTTCTGGCAACCATATTGCTGTTGCCCATTCAGCTATAGGCATTATAAAAAATTGTGTTAATAGACCTAATGCACAAATCCACATTATAGCAGGTCTTGCACCTGCCACAAATAAACTAGGGTGTTTAGCTTGTGCTGTATTAGCTTCAATTTGACCTTTTGCCAATTCTTGAGCATGACGAGATGCTAATGTTGCCAAGTCGTGAGCCAACTTATTTTTTTGGTCTTTATCTTCTATAAACTTACCAACTAATTTTGATACTGGTGCTATTAGTGATGTTAACATTTTATAACCCTTTCTCCAGGTAAATACCCTTATAAATCAATGACTTAGATACTTTTCCTCATCTTCTGTATCAACCTATCCCATCTGTTTGTAGTCTGATTATATGCTCTACTATCTTTCATTTCAACAATAGCTTTTTCAATATCATTATCTTGCAATGCTTTTTTAAATTTCTTGAACTGGTTTAGCTTTGGCAAACCTAATTGAAATGACATATGAGTTACACATTCTTTAACATTATCGTCTAAATCCATACCTTCATAAAAGGTTTCAGCATCTTGAATGGATACACCTAAATCTAAAACAAATAGTTCTGTTGCTCTTTGTTCTGTTATTGGGTTCATTAGTTCTTCTTTTTCATCATCTTTTATCAAATGCCCACAACCTATTGTCCAAAAACCTAAATGATCTTGGTAAGGCTCTAGCACCAAATGACCTTCTTCCCTCATTATATCGTCTTTTAAACTCTCTAAATCCATTATTTAACCCCATTCTTTTTAGCCATTTGATTAAACCCTATAAAAGAACCAATAACACCCATGTTTGATAATACCCATATTTCAGCAATGCCAGATAAATGGTCTATTCTTTCCATAGGCAATAATGGTGTCATTAATACAATTATAAAAATAGTTACAGATAAAGCACTAAACCAAACTAAATATCTTTGTTGATCTTCTTTTTTATCTCTATTTTCTAATAAAATAAGTTTTTCACGCATTTCAAACTCTTGATCTGAAATTATATTATCCCCATTAGTATCTAGTTCTTCAAACTTTGAACCCTTTTGTAATTTCTTCTGTGTCATTTCATAACCTCATTTAATCCAAAAACTTCAAAAATCATAAAGGTAAAAAACAATAATAAAATTCCACCTGCTATCAGTTTACCAGAAAAATTAGTTGAGCCTATTTTTATTGCTACAAATTCATTTCCTAAAATTCTTAAAATTAATTCAAAACTATTATCATTTATTTTTAAATCTAATGGTTTTTCATACATTTTATCTACATCTAATTTTTTTTCCATTAGTATACCTTTACTTTATCACTATCTATTTGAGGAACTAATTTACAAATACATTTATATGTTTCTGAACCATCTTTTGACATAAAATTTTGATCGCTTAACTTTTCTGCATAATAACTACAATCATTAACAGATTTAAAATAAATTGTTGAAGCATTTTTTTCACTTGGTTGCATAGCACAATATAATAAAAATGCAGTTATCATTTGGCTATGCTCCGTAAACTTTCCATGATTTGATCTATTGATGGTTCTTTACTGTTTAATTTATCATATTGACATTTATATTGCTTTGGGCAACCAATACTCAAATCTGCAAAATCTAAATCAAATCGTTTATTAGCACCCTCGTATATACAAGCTAATTTATCTTTATAAACTTTTTGTTTTTTTAATCGGCAAGTTGTCATTTTTGGTAAAATAATTGTCCCATTGTTTATTTTTTGATTTCTGGTTAAATCTTTAGGTTTGTATGTATAACCATCAGCATATGCTTTAAATGCCACTACAAAACTAATTATAATTACTGCTATAACACAAAAGATAATTCCTATTGTTTGCAATGTATCAAGAAATTCTTTTTGTTGTTGTCTTGCTTCTATTCTTTGTATTCGGCTTGCTTCTTTAGCTTCACTTATTCTATTGGCTCTTTCAGAAATAATTTGATCCCATGTTGATGGATAACCTGCTTGTGTGGGAAATCTAAGATTGATTATTTGCCTTAACTCGGCTCTTTTTTCTTCTAACAATTTCATGTTAATAAAATCATCTGCTGACTTTTCCACAGAACCAAACTGTTCAGCAATAGACATACCTTTACCTTTACTTTTATTCATCTGGTCAGCACCAGTAAAAAAGCCATCAATTTGTTTTGCTATACCAGAAATGTCATTTACTGTTGATATATTTGATTTTATAAATTCAACGGATTTTTGAACTAATGCTATGCCTGTGAGTATTTCAGCAACGACCATATTGCTCTATCTCACAAGTAAACCTATTAATAATAATACTATGGCTGAAACAGAAGAAATCATATAAACCTCTATCCTCTTGATGCGTAAGATGCTTTCTCTCCACCTCTCATCAGAAACAGCTATATGTTTTTCTAAAGTTACATGAATTTCTTGTAAAGTTGGTTTTGCCATTTAACTCGCCTTTGAATCTTCCATTCTTTTAATAGTTTCATCATTTTGTAAAGATAATAACAGGTCTTTTTTATAAACTTGTTTTGCTTTTTCATAAATATCAATTTTTCTTACTAATAAAGCTAATTGATTTATTTCATTTTGACAAAAACTTATTTGATCTATTAAGGCTTTCTGGTCATCTTTTAGGTTTTCTGTTGAAAATTCTTTTCCATCAATACTAAGAATGTTTGATTTTTGTTCACTCATTACCAAGATACTCCTGTTGCTGTAATAGGTGTCTGTGCTTCAGATATTTGATTTGATACGTTCAACTCAGAATTAGCTATGCCATCTGCACCTAACTTGTCTTTAACAAATTGTATTGCATCTGCTTCTGCTACAGAACTAAATGCCTTAAATGTCTGACTGCCAAGTTCAACACTAACAGTTTCACTCATAGAGCCAGTATGTGCTGTGCCATCCACTGTTTCTGTGCCATCAAGTTGGTATCTTATTTCTGTTATAACATCAGACTTATCGCCCATTGTTATCTGTCTTTCCATGTCAACTATTGACCATGTATATGTTATTGCCATTATGCGTTCTCCCTATATAGCCGATATGATAAAGGCTAATAATTCACTGTACCTTATACCTAATCTAGTTCTTTCTGTGTAGCCTTCGGTAGCTTCTTGTTTGGTATCTATATATGTGTAAGCATCTTTAGCTTCTATACCTTTTTCTTCATTTGCTTCTACTGCATCTACAGTCATTTCTTTTTGCCACCAAGTATCTGAACAGAACATTGCATACTTACTTGCATCTAAACTTTCTGCTGTAAAAGCATCTTGTAAGTCTTGTGCTATAATACCAAAGTGAGTTCTTGCATCATCACCTTTTTCTGCAACCTTATCTTTCCATCTAAACTTTCTCATAAGACCTTTAGCAACAACAGCAACTCGTTTTTCTGCATCTGTTGGTTCTTCTATGTCTTGTTTATCATTTCTATCTGATGTTTGTATTGTGCCATTGGTTGCCCTTACGTCATCAAATCTATAAGAAGGGTGTCCTAAATCCATAACATTATCTTCTAACGCTCCACTTTCATTAGTTGGTATTAATTCTTGGTCAGACACAGAAATACCTGCTCCTCTATTACAAGTAAAGTACATATTACTTGAATCATCTACACCTATTTTTCCTCTTACACCATTGTCTTTTCTAAACTCAATATAATCACCATTGTCGGAAGTTCTGTTTATAAATATAGCTGTATTGGATGCTCTATTCAAAGCTATTGTTCCAGATGCTTCAAGTTCAATTCCTGAAACATTTGAAGTGTTGCTAGTTTTTCCTATCAATAAAGTACCTGCACCAGACATATCAAATCGTGCCGCTTCTATAGTAGAACCACCATCATTACCTGCAAAAATTATATCTCCATTACTCTGTAAATTTGCAATTTTTCCATTTGTACCATCACTTGAAAGGAAAAGGTCAGCACCAGAACCAAGTTGAATGTTATTGTTATCAGCAATTTTAATATCATGACCAAATATAGCAGTACCTGCATCTGACATATCAAGTCTCATAGCTTCTATACCACTACTAGCATCATTTCCTCTGAAGATTATGTCTTTATCTGAAACACTACTTTGAATTACAAAATCTGTACTATTATTTTGAAGTACCCCAAATTGTGTGTCACCATCTACAAGTCTTACATCACCACCATCTGCATTTAGAAAAATATTTCCAGCAACATCTACTGTTAAATCACCACTAGACAAATCAATCTCTGTGCCATCTATGGTTATGTTGTCAACAATAAGAGCATCAGCAGTTAGATTTCCGTTAATTGTTAAACTTTCAATATTGTCATTAGTTTGATCTAAGGTAAAAAGAGAAATAAAAGCATCATTAGCTTCATTTCTTATTTTTAAAATATTATTGGTTGCATCATACCATAACATATTTGCGTATGTGGTAGAAGGTGCTGACGTTCCAGAATTTGTTGAACCCAATGCCTGTAAAGCACTATTTAAATCAGTCCTAAAAGATGCGAACCCTTGGTTGGCTATTGCTAAATCATTTTGTGACATTTATAACTCCTAACTTACTAATTCACCATATCCTCTAGCAACATAATCAAATGTTCTATTAACTGTTGCATTGGAACTATTAAAAAACTCAATCGTAAATCCTGTAGCACTTTTATTTGTTATAGCATAGTAATCTCCACTTGTTAAGTTCTGTGCTGAAATTCCTACACCTTGAAGAACTTTAAACGCAGGGGAATAAGTAATTGCTTTACCACTTGTACTTGTACCACTTGCTATATCGGCTTCTGCTACAACTCTATCTGGCATATCTACAGTAACCGATAATGCTGAAATTTGGTGGGTTGCTGTACCTTTTGTGCTTGTCATTTGGACTTTAAATTTATATGCCCTTGCTTTATAATCACCAACAAAAAACTTTCTAAAATCTGTGTATGTAGGTGAACCAGATGGGTCACCTTCTGTGGTAGCAACTAATAATTCTGAATTCGTATCATCAAATTCTGATGGGTCACCATCAAAATCACCATCTCTATCATCAAAATTACCTGTGGCACTATCAAACAAATCAACAGAACTAAAGTTTGCAACATTCATATTTGCTGTAACTCGGCTTGTATAAACAGAACCTAAATCAATATGTGTATCAAATTCATATGTCCCAGAACTAGCAATATTACCTTGTCCTGCATCAAATAAACCACTTGCATCATCAAAGTTACCTGCAACACTATCAAATAGATTAGATGTACCTAATTGAAGTTTATTATCCACAACTACAGTATTTGTTTTTGTTCCTGCAAAACTAGGACTTTGTGTAGATGTTGCAACTAAATTTAAACCTTTTATACTTTCAATTATAGCAACTTTATTAACAGCATTTCTTGAAGGATTACCCACTTTATCCACAGCTTTAATAAAATATGTGCCTGTCATAGCAGGAACTATTACAGTATTTGCAGGTCTTGATACTTTATCAGCTAAATCAACTGAATTTGCATATGTCCCCCCACTTGTTTCCCTGCAATGCCTTATTCTATAATGTGATAAATCTAAATCTGAAACTGGTGTCCAACTTAAATGTGCTTCTGTTCCAATAATATTTACACTAAAATTAGTTACATCTTCTGGGGGTTCTGTTTTACCTACTACTTGGTGTTGAGAAGTTGCAAACGCAGAACGACTAACAGAAGTAACAGACCTTGCTCTAACATCATAAATTACATTATCTTCAACATTAACTAATTCAAATTGTGATGAACTTCCACGACCTAAGTTTATAAACACGGAATCGGTTGACCTTTTAGCTTGTACCTCAAAATCTGTAATAAATCTATCTGTGGCTGTAACATTAACTAATAAAACTGCTATAGCTTCTTCATTTCTTGATCTTAGTTCATCTACTACTGAAACTGTTGGGGTTTGCACATTAAATGGATTAGGTAAAGTTGTGTCTATTATTTCTTCTAATGGGTCTTGTGTTCCAAAAGTATAATAACTATCTTGATGTTCTGATAAACTTAAACTAACAGAATGATCTGCATTTAAAGTCAAACCCTGCACTCTAAAAGGCTTTGCAGAAAATGCAGGTGTTGCGTGTGTAATATTCACAATATCACCAATGGATAAATCTAATGCTGTTGCATCTGCTTTTAATGAAACATTTAAACTAGACCTTGACCTTCGTAATATTATTTCAGCCATTTCTTGTGCTTGAAATCTATTTGTAAACATAGAAAAATCAAATCTTCCTTCTAGCAATAAACCACCATCTTCGGCTAAAAGTGTTGCGTGTCTGTCTGCTTCAACTATTAATTCTGGGTTTTCTACAGCAGGAGGAAATTGTGTTGAATCCGATTGATAATTTTTATCTGGGTTAATATAATTCACAATTACACGATTATATCTGGAGTTTTTGTTTTTACTTAAAACTGTAATACCACCTAATATATTATCTTCTGTTAATGTTATTGATGCAGAACCACTTGATTCAACTAATATTTTATATTTGCCAGATGAAAAGTTTAAATAAGACCTTGAACCCCTTACTAAGTCTTTTACATTATCTATAGCTTTTTTTGATGTATCTATAGCTATATGACTATTCATTAAATCAATAGTATTTGCAGATACAGGGTCACCAAAACCAATACCAAAAGCATTAATTAAAAATAAATCCCCCCCTAAAGGTTCAATTTGTGTATCACATACATCACTTGCTGTTTGCCAATCTGCAAAATTACTATCAAAATAACTATCAGCTATACCCATTCCAAATCTATCATTTCTTAAATAATCTAATAATTGCAATATTGGGTTGTCTGAATATGCCCAAGTTGAACTATCATTTTGTCTGTGGCTACCACTCCCACCAGTAACAGTTCCATCTAAATTGGGGTTATATACCTTTCTACCTTTAATTAAGGCTTGTACGTTTGGTATAGAGCCAAATTTATCTGCGTTCCATTCAAACCTTAAAGCTATATAAGCCAAACCTTGCAATTTATGTAGTGATGACCAAGTATTGGTTTCTTGCAATAAAGAAGATGAAGATTGTGTATCTGAACCAAAATGTCCTTCTACAGTTATTAAACTTTGTGATTCATCTGTGTCATAAAAGTTTTGATCTGAATTTGTTACAGTTCTTTGGACATTATCGGATATTACACCAGATAAATTTACCCTTTTATCATTAACATAAAGACATGTTATTTCATCAATTTCGCCTTCACCTAAAACTAATGCCATATATAAATATTTATTATCATCTCCAAAAGTTTCTAAAAAAACAACATTACCACCAACTTTCCTTGTTCCATAAATAATAGGTATGTGAGCATTTGCACTAATTTTGTTTACTAAAACACCCTGTGCATTTCGGTCTGAATTGTTATCGCCAAAATCTGGAATGTCTGGCATAGGTATTAACCAACCTATAACATCTTCTATTATATCCTCTATGCCATCAACAATATCGTCTATAATATCAATAATATCTTTGATAGGATTCCAACCACCCATTAGATTAACCTCCAGTTACTACCCATATGTTTAAACCCTAATTTTTCAAAAACTGGGTCTACACCTAAACCAGATGTAATAGATAAAACTATTGGCAAATCTTCTGAACCTTTTTTTACAGTATTAATTAAATTTTTTACTAATTTATAATTTCTGAAATCTTTTTTAACATAAATTAATTGTATTTGCATAATTTGGCTTTTACTAAAAAAATATTCAGATTTATTAAACATACAACAACCAATTAATTTGTCTTTGTCTAAATCATTAACTAGAATTATTTTCCCTTTTTCTAAAATAGTATTAATAAAATATTTTAATTTTTTGATATCAATTTCATCTGGGTATAAATCAACTAAATCTGTATTTTTATATTCAACTAATAAATTATATATTTTTTCAATATCTGTTTTTTCTGCATAATATAAATGGGTACTTGTCATTCTCTACCCCACTTAATATCACGAACTGTTAAAGCTGAATAATTCATACCTATATCATCACTAAAAAATCTTTGTTGTGAATTATTGGTGGTACTTCTGCCACTCGTTTTGCTAAAATTACCCCAATGTGAACTAATTATCAAAACTAAAGTTGCTGTTGATGTATTATCGGATATTTTAAATTCATCTATAGTGCCATAAAACAATAAAAATGGGTCTGCTATTAATGCCAAACTAGAATTTAAATAACCTTGATAAATAAAAACATTATCATTTATAATATTCTCGTTTAATGCTAGTGCTACATACGTTTGATCTACAGCAGAAAGACTTAATGACAAACTATTCTTAGTTGGTGCGTTTGTTTCTTGAACCCCTGTAATACCCCTTAAATGCCCATTAGATAGGTATGTTCTTGATGTTCCAGATATACTAGATGTTAAATCAAAACTCGCATTAGTTAAATATATCGGTGTTGAAAGACCTATTTCCACTAAAATTACTGGTTCTATTATCCCAGTAGCTAGTTCTGTTTTTACTGCACTTGTTAAACCCCTAGCCATTTACAATGCCTCTATAACATCAAACTCATATGTAAATAATAAATTACCTTCATTATCATTTTGACCTGTTGCAAATTCTTGGGCATCACTTGTTAAATGAACATTAAATGGAACTGAATCATAAGTAACAGAACTATCATTTGCTAAAGCAGTTCTTAAAGGTGGCTCTATAGTAATTGTTGAAGCATTACTTGAACTTGTTGCATCTTCAACAACCATATAAACCTTATCATGTGCAAATTTTATTAAATCACCTGCTTTTAATCTACCTGCACCATCACCTGCAAAACCATCTATAGCTATTGTGGTATCGGCTACAGCATGAACCCCATTTACTAGCAATGTATTAGTTTCATTGCCCTGTGCGTTTAAATAACTTGGGAATGTCACAGTAAAGTTTTCTTGTCTTGATCTTTGTTTCATAATAAATGCCATGATAGGTGCAAATTCTGACCTTTTCATAGGTGGATATTGTACTGTAAAACTAAACTTCTGACCTTGAATTTGCCTTCTAAAAGTCTTTCCACTATCTGTTTGAGATAACAAAGTCTTTTGATTGCTCCTAAAATTAACAGCAGTAAAATTAGTATTTGGTAATGCACCACTCATATTATCGCCATCTTACCTTTTTCGTTAACAGCACTATTAATCATATTTACTATAGTACCTCTTGAATTTACTAATAATTCATTAAATCCTCTAGCATCAACTGTGCTTATATTAAAGTTTACTGTTACAGCTTTACCCATGTCACCTAATTTACCATTCGGCACTACATTTGATGCTCTATCTGGGACAACTAATTCTGCTCCTGCTTCTCCGACTAAATAAGGTTGTCCTTGATTCATACGACCACCTTGTTTACGACCTTGATATTTTTGTGACATTATTGTGGCAATTTGAACTGCACCAAAAGCACCTATTGCTATAGCTAAAGGTATATTACCACTTGATAAAGCTTTAGTTACACCTGTAGCTGTATTCATAATGCCTTCTGCTATATTAAAGGCTTTATTTAATGCAAAAGCTTGTTTATTGCTTTTTGCCATTTCATTTAGACCTTCCCTACCTACTTTTACTGCCAAATCAGTTTTTGCTTTACCAGACATTTTTTCTAAATCTATTTCACCTGCCTTGCCAGATTTTATTAAATTAAAATTGTCATTAAATAGTTTTTTCTGAATTTCCATTTCTTTTTGTGCTGTTTCATGAGCAAGAGTAATTCTATCATCTGCACTAATTCTTCTTAATTCAGCTAATAGTTCGTCTTGCTCCATAATTGCATTAATTTTATTTGTAAAAGCTTGTTTTTCAACATCAGCTTCTAGTTTTGCCATTTCATTTAGACCTGCTAATTTTTCTTCTTTTGAAAATGTATGTTCAAATGAACCCATAATTGCATCTTGACCTAACATAGTGCCGTCAGTCACTTTTAATTTTTCGTCATTTAACTTTTTAACTGCATCTGTTTGTGCTATTATTGCACCCGTATTTATGGCTCTTATTTCTGAATCTAAAGCAATATGACTTTGACTTAGCTTATATTGTGCTATTTCTTTATCTACTGCTTCTATTTGTTTTTCAAATTGCTCAATAGTAGTTTTGCTAGTGAAAGTTCTGTTCTTCTCGGCACTATCTAATGCTTCTAAAAGCATCTGTTTCTTTTTAAACAATTCATTAAGTTTTTTCATAGGGTCTACTGCTTTAGCATTGGCATCACTAAGCATTGATATACTTGTACCTAATGCTAATAAAAAACCTACTAAGTTAAGTTTTGATAGCCTAGAAAATGCAACCAAAGCAACTTTAGCTTTTCCAATATTGATTGCTAATGTAAAAAATGCTCCTGCCAACTTAAAGACAATAATACCCATACCTAATGCTTTTAGCACTTCAAAATTATCTTTTAAAAAGGCTACCGATTCACCTGCAAAAATTACTGCATCTGACAATCCTTTTCCCACAGATTTAGCTATATCATCAATGGTTTTTTGATTGTCTGCTAGAGCCTTGTCTAATGCACCAAATTCTTGTTTTAAACCAACAAAAAAACTTTCTGCTATTATCTTTTGAAAGTTGAAGAACTTATCCCCAACCATTGAAAGAGTACCCTCTAGGGTTTTGGCTAGGTCATTTGTAGCACCTGCCATTGTTCCATTTTTACCAAAAACTCTTTCAAATGCTTCTTCTGTTTCTTTTGCTGATACTTTTGCACCTGCACTAAAACCTAATAAATCCCTAACACCTCTTTCTCTAAATATATCAGCACTAGCTATTCCTGCTGAAAATGATCTTGATATTTGTTCTGATGCTGTTCTAAAATCTAACCCAGTAACAGATGCAACATTACCAGTAATTTCAAGCATTTTGGCTAATTCGTTTGCATCTTTAGATACAATCGCTAAACTTCCTGCACCTGCTTGAATTTGCTCTAAGCTAAAAGGTACTTTAGATGCAAACTTTGACATTACATCAAATGCTTTTGCACCCTCCTCAACACTACCAAATAAAAATTTTAATCTAATTTGTAATGATTCAACTGATTTACCAACATCTATAAAAGACTTTATGGCAACCCCTGCACCTAAACCAATTAGGGCATTTTTTAAATTGAAAACTGAACTTTTAAGACCATCTACACCTTTTGTAGCAGAATTCATAGCTTGTCTGGTCTTATCTTTAGCTACAATATCTATATTTACTTGTTTTGTTGCCACTATCTTTGAGCCTTTGCTAGTCTTTGTTGTCTTTCATGTTCATCATTTTGAATTTGAAAGTATGCTAACCACATATTAAACTCATCTACTGACATTTGCAAGATTTCGGAAACAGTCTTGTGTAGCTTTTCGGCTAACCCAAAAATATTATGTAATTCTACATCATTTCTAAGTTTTTTTTATTATCTTCAATATCTGTGTTTCCAGTTCCCATTATCTTTGTGGCAACATCTGCAATAACATTAGTATCAGCTTTAGTTTTAAAAGCTAAAACATGAGTACCATTAAACATTTTTTCACCATCTTTTGTTAATGCCTTTTCAATAATAACATCAATCAAAACAATTAAATCTGTGCCAGTAGCACCTTTAAAAATCTTTTGTTTTTCAAGCATATTGAAAGGTTTACAAAATATAGCTTTATCGCCTACTAAATCCCACTCTGGCACTTCAATTATTTGAGTGTCGAGGGTACTGAAATGGTCTCTAATACCATCAAAATAATCAATTTTTTGTTCTGTCATTTACACAGTACCGATAGTTAGACCACCATTGCCTTGTACTGATACAGTTCTAGTTGTAACACCATCTAATGTAACACCTACTGACATTCCAGTTACAATGCCTGTTCCAGAGAATTTTCTATCTCCAGAAGCATTACCCTCTGGTAAAAATGCAAATGTAAGTTCTGCACCTTGTACTAGATTAGTTTGTGCTGTATCTGTTTCATCAAAGTTCATATCAATACTTGCTGTATAAGTACCTCTACCAACTATGAAAGATTTCATTGAATTTCCTAAAGGTGTATCTTCAACAACGTCGTGTGTAGTATCTACAGTAAAACCTGTTGCATTACCTAGTGTATCACTACCTATAGTGACAACTCCCTCTTTTCCATGATGTGTAGCCATTTATAACTCCTTGTCGTTAGCTTCATTAGTTTCTTTAATTTTTTCAGTTTTTTTAACAACTGCTTTTTCATTTCCTAAAGTAAACCCATTTTTCTTAAAATGCTCTACATGGTCTTCTGAACATTTTATAATAGTTTCGCCTTTTTTCATAGTAACATTTTTAGCCATTATGCACTCCCTCTAGTAAATTCATAAATAACCCTTGCTGTTATTCTTACACCACCATATGGATAAATTGTACCCTCGTCTGTTGATGCTTCTATTATTTGGGTATCTATAGCATTACCATTTCTAGTTATATCATTATCTAAAGTTTCTTCAACAACTTCTATAATTTGATTTCTAACAGTATCTATATTTGTTGCTGTGCCTTTACCAAAAGCAACTATTAAAAAATCTATTGTACCCCTATATGAACCTGCACCAGTAACACCCATACTTGAAACTTCCCTTGTTTCATCACCACTTTGAATAAACATTGCAGGAAATTGTGCATCACTTAGTTCTTCAACCTCAAAAGGTTCTCTAGTAATCTTTTTAAACTCAATAGGACTTGTAACAGCATCAAGTTTAGAAATTATATCACTAGCTATGTTTTCTCTTTTGCTCATAATCTCATTTCTTTAAAATAGAAATTCTGAAATTCTTTTATTATTTTATCTTCTTCTTTGTTACCTATAGCAAAAAAAGGTCTTTTTGTCTTTCTTTTACCTACTCCAAAACTATCATGGTAACTAGCAATTTTTTCTCTTTCCTTATTTGCAAAGAATAATGTGCTTTTTAATCCACCAGTTTTGAAGTCTAAACTCCTAAACATTTTGCCACTATCGGTTAAATCAACAGAACCTGTTTGTCTACCCCTCTTTTTTCGGCTTCTAACAGTAGAAGGTGCATATGATCGCATATTACCCCCATCTGGAAGTTTCCCACTTTGTGTCCTCTTTGTAATCATTAATATAGCCATATTAGAAACTCTATTAAGTGATTTAGTTATTACTGCCTTTTGTTTTCTACTAATTTTCTTTAGTAGATTAGTTATTTCTATAGAATTTACGTTAACTTTGACATCAACTGCCATTATCTGACTAATCTTAAATAATGTAATGCTTCTTTTTCACTATCGCTAACAGTACCCCCACCATCTTCATCATATTCAACACCATCTCGCAGGATAGCTTGGAATTCTTCTTCATATCTATCTCTATAGAAATCTATTTGAACTTGGAATGTGTCTTTGCCCTCGCCTGTGTCTGGGTCTTTCCATTTAGTTAAAATTGGATAAGCATATTTCCATAAAGTCAAATAAACAACTGATTGTGTCCATTGTGAATTAGTTAGTTTGCTATTAGTCATTTCAACAGATGTAATCTTAGTAATATCTTTGTATCTGATTTGGTGTCTATATCTTTCCCACCATTCTTCCCTAACTCGCCTAAGAACATCATTTTCAGCAAATTGTAATTGATCGCCAAAATCAGAAACCCCAAAACCTAGAATATCTGGTTGTATCTTTTGTAAATTAGCATTAGCAACTGCAAATTCAGATGTAGCCATTTATGTGTCCTTTTTTTGGGATTTTTTATTTTCTTCTGGTTTTTGCCACTCACTATCAACTTTTGGTTGTGGCTTTGGTTGTGCTTTAGACTCAACGTAAGGTTTCCACCCTCTTAATGTCCAAGTCTTTAAATTAGCTTCATAATCAACTTTAGTTCTTTCGATAATTTTATTTCCGTTAGTTAATTTCATAATTACCTCTTTCTTGTAGTAAGGTGAGGGATTAACCCCCACCCTAAAGATTATATTATTATGATATTATGCTTGAATTCACATGAAGTTCAACACCATAAGAATCATGTATCTCACCAACACCATATACTGCTGTTGCTACGATTTCTGTTCCTCTAAGTGAAGCATCTCTTTGTGTTTCAATCTTAATGTCTTGCATCATAGCTAAAGCTAAAGCATCTTTGTGGAAAATACCTACTTTATAATTTCCTGCTGTACCTGTATTAGCCATATTAGCTGATTCAAAGATTTGCATACCTGCAAGTCTACCTACATATCCACTTCTTAACGCTTCATTAGAAATGTCTGTATCGATACCTGCAAACGTATTTGTTAAACCAGATTTAAGATCATAACCAACATGAGGGTGAACAACTGCATAACATTCGCTAGTGTCTAAACCATTTGCTCTAAGAACTGCACCTGCATTAAATATAGTTGCAGGTGATAGAACTGTTGAAGAACTACCTGCTGTTACAGAAAAACCATCAAACAAAGCTAATAAATCTGTGTCTATTTTCTTTGCGATAGCATTTCCAAATAACTGCCCTATATCAGAAGCCACATTTCTTGAAGCTGAATTCTGTGCTAGATCAGTTAAGGTTGTCATAATTCCAACTTCTGATGCTGTAATAGTTACAGAACTTGGGTTAATAGCTGTGTTAGCTAAATCCGTTGCATCTGCTACTGCTGATGCTGACACTTGAGCATATACAGGAACTTCTATTGATTTTCCTCCACCTGCTATTGTGTAGTTTTTAACTAAATTCTTCATTAATGATTTTTCATTAACTACAAATTGTGCTTCTGCTATAATTTCCGTATATAACTCGGAAATGGTGGAGGAGGTTGTTTCATTTGCCATTTTTAAATCCTTTCAGAGATTTTTTTATTTATTAAAATTAATAATCGTAGGCTTACTATCTCTTTGCCTTTTATATTCAGCATAGATTTTTCTGTCCTCTGGATTATTCATGTCTAACTCCGAAATATTTAAAGTCTTATTCGTATCTGACTTACCCACATTTGACACCGAGCCAGAACCACTAGGGGTAGCACTAACGAAGTGAGGGTTTTGTGTTAAAAACTCTTGTACTAATTCATCTGTACTTAAAAGTTCACCCAATTTATTGTATCTTGCTAATCCACTTTTATCAAGTATTTCTACATTTCCAGTTTCATTTAGCTTAATACTATCTTTTAAAAGTTCAACAACTTGATCTGGATTAATAGCTTTATTCCTAGATGCTGACGATAATAAAGACTTATTTATCTTAATATCTTTTAGCTGACTTTCTAAATTTGTTTTCTCTTTATTAAACTCTTGGGTTCTTGTTTTGAGTATTTCCTCAAACTCACCCTTTTGAATTCTTTGCTTTTCTTCTAGGTCTTTTTGTGTCTTTACAGCATTTACAGCTATATCTAAATCTTCAACACCCAGTTTCTTATACATAGAACCCCTTTCTTTGGCTAATCGTCTTTCAACAATGCTATTAACTTCATCTTGGGTAAACGTATGACTAGGTTGTTCTTGTGCTTGTGGTGCTTCGTCTTGAGTTTCAGCAGTTTGTTCTACTTGATTTTCTTCCATTTAAACCTCCATATTGGTAGTATCTTTATAACATCTTCTTCTTTAATTTTCAACTAATCGTCATCTTCTGGCTTTATCCAATCATAACCACCCTCTTTTTGTGCTATTTCTGGCAATCTTATTTCTAATGCTTCCAATAACCATGCAAACTTTTCTTCTTCATTTTCTAAAATGTTTTTTTGAATTTCTTTGAATTTTTCATAATCATTTAAATTTAAATCTCTTTCTAATCCAATTATATCTTTTGCTTCATCAAATAGTTTGCTCATTTTACTTTCTCATCTAAAAATTTAATAAATCTTGGGTCAACTAGCTTTATTTTGCCTAATTCATACAATGCAAAATTTTCACAAAACCATTCCTTTTTATTATAATCAGAATATTCGGTTGCACCTTTACCCTTAAACCTGCCAACTTTTTTAAGGTCTTGTTCTAATTGTGGGGAATAATAATCTATTGAATCCTGATTATATTTATTTTGATGTATATGATGCCCAAATTCATGGTAATATGTGCTTCTTATTTTATCTAATCTATTTTCAAAATGTGAATCAGCAGTAAATGGTCTATCAAAAATGCTATCGCCCATTTTCCATTTTGAAACTTCATTCCCAGTTCTATCTAAAGTTATATATCTTGGGTTCAATTTTAAAACACCATCACCCATTGATGCAACAGTACGACTATTAGATGCCATATTTATACCTCTTAATTTTGGTACATCATATTTTATAGCTAATTCATCTAACTCTTGCATCATAGCTTCCATAATTCCATAATCTTTTTCTGACCACTTAAATTCTTGTGGCTTACCATTCACTAATCTTTTTTTATTTATGCTATCTTCTATTTTAATATGACCAATATATTTTTCATTATTTAATCTAGCATTAATAGCACTTCTAAACCTTATTGTAGGTTTCCCAGTAGTTAAGTTATCTGGGTATCTTCCATCTTTTGCATTTTCTTTAAATTGTTTACCTAATTTATTTAAAATAAATGTATTAGAAACTGGCTTTATATCGTCTAATTTTATTTTATTAGTTAATGAACTAGAATTTTTGACATTTAGTGTTTCATCAAATGCTTCTTCTTCTGTTGGCACTTCATCTACTGTTTCTTCACCCCATGCAGGGTCTGTGGGAATCCAAGTATGTCTGCATCTATAACCACCCCTTACAATAAAAGGATCGCCAGTAGACTTTCCCTGCCATGCTCTAGTGTTCCACATATCTCTTATTTGTTCTTCTGTTAGTGTCCTATTAAGCATATTCTGGCAAAATTCTCTACTATCTCGGACTAATGTACCAGTATATGTGAAATGCTCTAACCCAGATGCTTTTGCTTTCGCTACTGTAAACTGCCCATGAAACTGCATTACACTATCGTGAGCAATCTGACTTGCATAACGTCTAAGATTGTTACCTGCCCTATCACTCGCATATTGAGTATGCAATTTTCTAACTGCATCTTCTACTTGTGCTTTCTTTGCACTATCAAACTTATTCTCGTTAACAAAATCAACTAATTCATTAATCTCACTTACATTTGATGCTTTATAAACCCCATTGATATGTGATTTGATATTACTAACCATATCGTTAAATGGTCTACCTGCTATTGTACTTTGGTAAACCTCATCATTAATTACCTTTAGAAATCGTTCTGCAATATCTTCAAAGCCACTAAATGATTGAGTTTTCAAGGCATTGATG